>Ga0209390_10000640_pt1 | contig 69877 bp, 58 predicted proteins | sample BON01_FD_187212 | JGI IMG/M metagenome (GOLD analysis project Ga0209390, IMG submission 187212) | Freshwater microbial communities from Lake Bonney liftoff mats and glacier meltwater in Antarctica - BON-01 (SPAdes) (version 2) | ecosystem: Environmental > Aquatic > Freshwater > Ice > Glacier...
CGACATCACAAAATATGTCTGTTAATTTGTTCATGAGCCTGTTTTCCTTTCATTAAAATCTTTGTCGTAAAAGATCTGATCGGTTAACAGGCTTTTAGTTCCCTTGTCTTAAACAGGATTCAGGTTATTTACTTCATACTCAGAAGCATTAAGTCGCCCAGATAGAAGCCGAAATTTTATAAAGGCTTCAAATAAAGGCTGGGCTTATGCCTTAGCCCACCCACAAGAAACAATCGAGCTGATTTATAACCAATATTCAAAACAAAAAAGTCTTGCCGCACTAGCTTATGAAGCTGAAATAACAAAAAAAATGATGCTATTAGATTTTTTTGATATTGGTGCTACCAATAAAGAGCTTACCATTCGTGCTGTCAAACAACTCCAATACAGTAATTTACTACCTGAAGGTGAGAATTTAGGCACCTTTCTTTTTGAAGATGCGCAACGTGAATTTGGCCAAGGTGTTAAGTTTTCCGATAAACAGATGCACTATTTGGAAAATAAAAAAGAAATCCGCTTGTGCGTGGACCCCGACTGGATGCCATTCGAAGCGATTAAGGATGGAGAGCATATTGGTATTACGGCTGATGTAATAAACAAGTTCAAAAAACAACTTCCCATTCCCATTACATTGATTCCGACACAAGACTGGATGCAGTCCCTGTTAAAGGGGCAAAAGCGAGAATGCGATATTTTTTCATTAGCAGCCTCTACCCCTGACCGCACTAAATATATGGATTTCACGAGGCCATACATTGATCTTCCTGTTGTGCTGGCAACAAAAATGGATACGATTTTTGTTGATAATATTGCAGAAGTAAAAGATAAAAAATTAGGTGTTGTTAAGGGCTATGTAATAGCTGAGCAACTTCGTAACAAAATGCCCGATATTAATATCGTGGATGTGGCATCAATAACCGATGGTCTTGCTCGGGTTGAAAGTGGTGAGTTATACGGCTACGTTGATAATTTAATGGTTATTGCAAACTCGATTCAAAAAGATTTTACTGGAGTATTGAAAATCTCTTCACGTCTGGATCAAAATGTAAAACTCGCGATCGCCTCTCGTAATGATCAGCCTCAGCTTAATGAGATATTTGAGATACTTGTTAACAACCTTACTGAGGTCGAGCTTCAGGCTATTTATAACAAATGGGTTGCTGTCGTTGCACAAGATCAAGAATTTGATTATAGCTATGCATGGAATTTATTATCCGTAATCTTTTTAATCCTATCAGGCTATATAGTTCACTATATCAAGTTGAAAAAAATAAACAATTCACTCCTAACCTTATCGATAACCGATAAATTAACAGGGCTTTATAATCGGGTAAAAACAGATGAAGTACTTATTGAGCAAAAAGCAGTGGTCGATAGATATGGCACAGAATTATCTGTTATTTTGTTAGATATTGATTTGTTTAAAAGTATTAATGACAACTATGGCCATCTAAGGGGGGATAGTGTGTTAATTGAATTTGCTAAGATTATTAAACAAAATATAAGAAACACTGACTATGCAGGTCGCTGGGGTGGAGAAGAGTTTTTAATTGTTTGTCCTAACATAGGACTCCAAGAAGCTATGATACTTGCCAATAAGTTACTCGATAAAATCAGGAGTCATGCTTTCTCAGAAGTAATAAATATTACGGCTAGTGCTGGTGTAAACTTTTTTACTAAAGATAAGTCGATTGAGGCCACAATATATAATGCGGATCAAGCACTTTACCAATCTAAAGAAAATGGGCGAGATCAAGTGACAGCATTTAAGCGTAATGCCATATAGGATCAGTGATAATAAGGAGATATCAAGTAGCACAATAATCATAATATTTTGAAATGCAGCTTATCGCAGTAAATGAAAATAAAGGAAAGGCAAGCCATGGAAACAAAGCAATCACTTATGATTATCTGCAAAGCGGGTGAATCTTTACAGATTGCACTTACGCAACGCGATGAGTACACACAGCTGCATTGTCAACGTGTTGCCCAGATTGCTGTTCAAACAGGCAAGCATTTCGGACTTGACGATTCATTACTTGTACAACTAGAAACCGCGGCTATTTTTCATGATATTGGCAAAATAGGTATTGCTGATGATATTTTGCTTAACCCTGGATCGCTCACGGTCGAGCAATATGAGCAGATGAAAAATCATGTTGTTTTAGGTGCAAGCATTGTTGAAAAACTAGATATTCCTAATGCTGAGGGTGTCGCTAAGATCATTCTTCACCACCATGAGCATTATGATGGTTCAGGCTATCCTGACGGTTTAAAAGGAGATGAAATATCGCTTCCTTCACGTATTATTTGTATTGTTGATGTATTTGATGCGCTAAGTAGTAATCGCTGTTATCGAGATGCGACTAGCCCTAAAAATACGCTGGCCTATATGGCGCAAGAGATGAGCGCGCAATTCGACCCATTTGTATTTGAGGTGGTTTCACAAGTCATTATAAAAAATGATTTCATTTCCTCTGAGAATGAAGGTGACTAATGGCCACGACCACTACTTCTTGATCGCTATTAAGACCTCTCTATCTAGGTTATGAGTCAACAAACATTACTGTAACAAGCATATTATTTACGTTGTTTCATCAGTCCAGACTTACCTTTAACCCAATAGCTTCTCCGTCCTAGAGCATGCCCTCTTTAACGATAAACTCAATAATATCAGGTAGACCTTGGCCTATCTTAAGATTAGTAAACACATAGGGTTTATCAATTCGCATTCTTTTAGTGTCGCTGTCCATGACATCGAGAGAGGCACCGACATAAGGTGCTAAATCTATTTTGTTAATCACCAATAAATCAGAACGTGTTATTCCTGGCCCACCTTTTCTTGGTATCTTTTCGCCTTCAGCAACATCAATCACATAAATTGTAATGTCAGCCAACTCAGGGCTAAAGGTGGCTGATAAATTATCACCACCACTTTCAATAAAGATTAAATCTAAATCAGGGAAGGAATTACTAAGATCTTCAACCGCAGCTAAATTCATCGAAGCATCTTCTCGAATCGCAGTATGTGGGCAGCCGCCAGTTTCTACACCGACAATGCGGTCTGCGGAAAGTGCTTCACTTTTAACCAAAAATTGAGCATCTTCCTTGGTATAAATATCGTTTGTTACTACCGCTAATTGATAGTCGTCACGCATCGCTTTGCATAAGGCATCAAGTAATGCTGTTTTGCCAGAACCTACTGGCCCGCCGACGCCAATCCGTAAGGGTGCTTTTTTTGCATTCATATATCTTCTCTTTATCAGGGTTTATCAGGATCTAAATAAACGGGTGTACTGTGTTTCATGACGGGCACTGGCATAGGCTAAGGCTGGTGCTGAACTACCGATATTATCATCGCTTACGCTTAAGCCTTTTTCGACAGCTAATGCTAAAGCTGGGGCTAGATCTCGTAAAATTCGTTGTCCAGCCATTTGACCTAAGGGGATTAACTTGACCCCCGAAATCACCATGTTCTCTAACCAAGACCAGGCAAAACCTTGTGCACCCAGATGTAGCGGTATATTCCAATGACTCAATGCTAATGCAAAGCCTGCTGTTTGAGATTTTGCCAATACCAGTTTCCATCGTTCGGCGAGATCCATATCTAAATCTTGCAACAACCTCACCATTGCTCTGCCCCGATTCTTCTCTTCAAGTCTAAGTTCACTAGTTTCTCGATGAGCGAGCAGGATATCTATCCAACGCGATAAACTTAATTGATCTTGAGTTTGACAGGCTTGAACCATTCTCACGAGTAACGGTATTTCAAGATATTGAAGATTGGTATCAATAAGATCGGCTAACCAATTATGTAGCTCTTTTTCGGTATTGACCCACTGACATTCAACCGCCCATTCGAGCCCTTGAGAATAGGTAAATCCACCGACAGGCAAGGCACTGCTTGATAACTGCATCAAGCGTATTAGACTAATATCCGTCATCTTCGTAAAATGAAGTGTTTAAGCGCGCTGTTTGATGAGGAGTCCAATTGCCACTAAAACGACAGCGATTGTTAATGGCCAAGCATGTTCAGGACTGGCTAAAACATGCCAGATATTTTCCATGAACGATATGCCATGATCTTCGTGAGCTAAAGCTAAACAAGGAAATAGTGTGCTAAGCGATAAGATAATTTTTTTCATATGTCTTCTCCGTTTATTTTAGTGGTGATGATGACCATGGTCGTGGCCACTAGTTAGATTGCTAGCGTAGGCGCCCGCTTCGGGTTCAAAGGGTACATTTTCAACGTGCACGGTTAATCCAAACCCTATCAACATGTCATCCAACACATGGTCATGCAGGTATTGGATGCGTCCGGGGTTAATTTGTAATGCAACATGACGATTACCGAGATGGTAGCAAGCACGTGCCATTAACCAAGCATCGTCACAACTCACAGCAGAAACGCTTTCATTGGCCGCAATGATTTTGACAACGATGCCATCCTCACTCGCTAATAGATCACCATTTTGCAGCACTTGCCCTCGTTCTAGAAACAAACCGACATCACGGCCATCATCTAAAACGGCACGTAGTCTACTTTTAACGCGGCTAGCTAGTGGCAATGTCAACGTGGCATTTTCTGCTGTTTTAGTGCTTAGTTTTTTTATTAAATTAATCATATCTAGAATAAGAAATAGCGTTGTGCCAATGGTAATTCCACCGCAGGTTCGCAGGTTAATAGTTCGCCGTCAGCAAATACTTGGTAAGTTTGAGAATCGACTTCAATATTAGGCTGATAATCATTTAAAATCATATCGGCTTTTTTAATATTTCGGCAATTTTTAACCACACCGATCATGCTCTTTAAATTGAGTTTTTCGGCGATGCCATCATCTTTTGCCGCTTGAGATACAAAGGTCATTCGAGTGGCATGACGTGCGCCGCCTAGGTTGGCAAACATCATCCGATAATGAACAGGTTGTGGTGTGGGAATTGATGCATTCGGATCGCCCATTGGTGCAGCGACAATCATGCCGCCTTTAATAATTAAACTAGGTTTGGTGGCAAAAAATGCCGGTGACCACAACACTAAGTCGGCCAGTTTTCCCACTTCAATCGAACCAACTTCATGTGACATACCATGTGCGATGGCTGGATTAATGGTGTATTTAGCGATGTATCGCTTAGCACGGAAGTTATCTGCATCAGTATCTTTGTCTGTCGCTAAAGGGCCGCGCTGCACTTTCATTTTATGTGCAGTCTGCCAAGTGCGAATGATCACTTCGCCTACTCGCCCCATCGCTTGTGAGTCTGACGCTATCATTGAAAAAGCACCTAGGTCATGAAGAATATCTTCTGCAGCGATGGTTTCACGTCTAATTCGAGATTCAGCAAAGGCGACATCTTCAGCAATATTTGGATCAAGGTGGTGGCACACCATCAACATATCTAAATGTTCATCGACGGTATTAATGGTATAAGGTCGGGTCGGATTGGTCGATGAAGGTAAAACAAATGATTCGCCACAGGCTTTGATAATATCGGGTGCATGTCCACCGCCAGCACCTTCTGTGTGGTAGGTGTGAATTGTTCTACCCTTCATGGCTGCTAAGGTATGTTCAACAAAACCAGACTCATTGAGTGTGTCGGTATGTATGGCCACCTGAACATCCATTTTTTCAGCCACGGATAAGCAGGTATCTATCGAGGCAGGTGTTGTTCCCCAATCTTCATGTAATTTGAGACCAATAGCACCGGCACGTACTTGCTCTTCTAAAGGTTCAGGCAAGCTTGCATTGCCCTTACCTAAAAAGCCAATATTCATTGGTAATTCATCGGCCGCTTGTAACATACGATGCATATTCCAGATGCCAGGGGTGCATGTTGTAGCATTAGTGCCAGTAGCCGGCCCTGTGCCACCACCGATCATAGTCGTTACACCTGACATTAATGCTTCTTCGATTTGTTGCGGACAGATGAAATGAATATGAGAGTCGATACCGCCAGCCGTTAAAATTTGACCTTCACCGGCGATGACTTCTGTACCGGGGCCAACGACAATATCAATACCTGGCTGTATATCAGGATTACCCGCTTTGCCAATGGCGACGATACGGCCATGCTTGATACCCACATCTGCTTTGATAATACCCCAGTGATCCATGATCAAGGCATTGGTAATAAGCACATCAACCACGTCGGCATCACAGCGTTGACTCTGTCCCATGCCGTCACGTATTACCTTACCGCCGCCAAATTTAACTTCGTCACCATAAATAGTGCGATCGTCTTCGACCTTTATCCACAGTTCAGTATCGCCTAAACGGACACGGTCGCCGGTGGTTGGCCCATACATTTCCATATAAGCTTGTCTGCTAATTGTGGTCATGCTTTATTCTCCAAAACACCCATTACTTGGGCATTGAAACCGTATACATTACGATCTCCTGCATAAGCAACAAGCTCTACTTCACGTGTTTGTCCCGGTTCAAATCGAACGGCTGTACCTGCTGCAATATTAAGTCTGAACCCATAGGTTTGTACGCGATCAAATTCCAAGGCAGGATTTGTTTCAAAAAAGTGATAATGCGACCCTACTTGAATGGGTCTATCACCTATATTACCGACATTAACCGTGACAGTGTCTCTACCAGCATTGAGTGTTATTTCACCTTCGGCAACGATTATTTCACCTGGAATCATGATTTATTCTCCTGTAGCACGTAATTAAACGATGGGATCATGAATGGTCACTAACTTAGTACCATCGGGAAAAGTCCCTTCTACTTGTATGTCATGAATCATCTCGGCAATGCCGGTCATCACATCATCACGGGTTAATAAGGTGCGACCATAATCCATTAATTCAGCAACGCTTCTTCCATCACGGGCACCTTCTAGAATAGCAGCACTGATATATGCAATGGCTTCAGGGTGATTAAGTTTTACGCCTCGAAGCTTTCGACGCTCGGCTAACAATCCTGCGGTAAATATTAATAATTTATCTTTTTCTCTTGGGGTCAAATTCATCTGTATAACCTATTTGTTATGTAGCCCATATTCTTGGTGGACATGCTCTACGTTGTAATATGACGGGTCTTAATACCGTCCATATTTTTGTAAATAGTTTACGACATTGAGCTGTTGTATTTCCCAAATAACGTACGACTAAACAGTCTTCGATCAAGGTTACGGCAATTAAGTGATTATCTTGGTCAGATAATAGAGATCTTACATTTTCTAGTAAATCGTTATCAGCGGGAGTAGCTACTAACATAGCCATTACCGGATGGCCGCGTAAACCAGTGGGCGAATTTAATCTAGCTGCATTTATCTGCATTCGCTCCATCAATATGGGTACGCCATCACGGTTGAGTGAGAAATCTAAGCTTAACTGACCCGTTGTAAATGATTGTTTGTTAGCCGGCAGGCCAAGACAATGTGTTTCCCAACCGATAAACCGTGCATTTGCCGCTAAATTAATATGAGTACTCATACGCGCTTGAGCACCAGGAAAATAGATATTTTCTTGAGGTAGCCATTCTAATGAAGCATGTTCGGCAAGCTGTAAGTTCTGCTTTTGATGTGCTATTTCACCTTGGCTACGGTAAAACTTGGTCGCACCAGGTGTTGTTAATAAGGTACTGGCGTTGACATGAATGGTGGTGTTAATGGTTAGGGTATCACCACCGACGACACCACCTGGAGGATGGAGAATATATAAATGACAGACATCACCTTCTGGATAAAAAGCTCTTTGAACCGTTAATGGCCCTCGTTGACTGCGATGTGACAATACAGTTTTATCGCTGCGATGAGAAAATTCTAAATCAAGTTTTGCTAACCAGCCTGACGGAATATTTTCCGCCAAGCTGTTCAATGATTTCATACTAAGTAAATACTCACTAATTACTCCAATATCTTACTTTTAAACAGATAGGTATTTGCTTATTTTAGCAACATCTACGTCTTTTCTTAGATCTTCATGAATGAATTTTCCTGAATCAATAACAATAAGCCTATCGGCAATCGCCATGGTAAAGCTAAGTACCTGTTCAGAAACGATAATAGTTATATCACGCATTTGCTGTATTTCATTAAGAATTTTAGCAATATCTTTAATGATCGAAGGTTGGATGCCTTCTGTTGGCTCATCTAATAACAGTACTTTAGGATTAGTGACCAATGCTCTTGCGATAGCTAATTGTTGCTGTTGTCCACCTGATAGATTGCCACCTTTGCGGTGACGCATATCGAACAAAACGGGAAATAATGCATAAATATCTTCTGGCACTCTTTTCACCCCCGATACTTGCATACCAGTCTCAATATTTTCCTGAACAGTGAGTGTCGGAAATATCATTCGACCTTGTGGTACATAGGCAATACCATTGGCAACCCGTTGATAACTCTCATTTTTCGTCACGTCTTGGCCATCAACTTTAATGCTGCCTTGGCCGGTATCTAAAATACCAATTAATGATTTGAAGAGGGTTGTTTTGCCCATGCCATTTCGACCCATAATGGCCAATGTTTCATTCTTTTTTGCCGCAAAGCTGATGCCATGAATCACTTCACTCTGCCCATAGCTCACATGTAAATCGGATACTTCAAGCATATTTAATACCTCTTAACTTAGTGTCCCAGATAGACTTCAATGACATCAGGGTTATTTTGGACTGTTTTCATATCACCTTCGGCAAGAATTTTTCCTTGGTGAAGTACCGTTACTTTGTGTGCGATGCGGGCAACAAATTCCATATCATGTTCAATGACCAGTACTGAACGACCCTGACTAATGCGATTCAGCAATTCGGCTGTTTGCTCACGCTCTTTTACGCTCATGCCGGCAACGGGCTCATCTAACATCAATAATTCAGGATCTTGAATCAGTAACATGCCTATTTCTAGCCACTGTTTCTGACCATGGCTGAGCAGAGCTGCCTCCATACTTAGAAAATCACCGAGAAATACTTCATTCGCTATTTCTTTGATACGCGCATCTACTACGTCTGTACGTTTAAACATTAATGAGCCAATCACACTGCGGCCTTGTGGATAGGACACTTCAAGATTGTCGTATACCGACAGGTTTTCATAAATTGATGGTGTTTGAAATTTCCGGCCTACTCCCACATGAACAATTTGATGCTCTGAAAGTGCCGTAAGCTCTTTATTTTTAAATTTAATACTGCCAGATGTAGATTTTGTTTTGCCACAAATCAGGTCAAGCAAGGTGGTTTTGCCAGCGCCATTAGGCCCAATCACCACCCTTAATTCATTTTTATCAACATAAAGGCTCAAGTTATCTACCGCCTTAAAACCATCAAATGAAACGGTTAATTCTTCAATGGCCAATGCAAAATCGGTATTACTACTCATGACATATATTCCTTAAGACGTGAAGTCGAGCGTGAGTTAAGGTAAACGTTATTCATTTGCTATCCTTAACAGGGCTTGCATTCTTACTATTGATCAATGCTTTAGCCGAACTTATAAACTTCATTTTGCTGATACGACTGAGTTGTGGTTTACCATATTTATCCCAGATACCTGCTAGGCCATTAGGGAAAAACATCACGACCGCAATAAATAAGCCGCCCATTAAAAACAACCAAATTTCAGGGAATGTTTCTGAAAATACTGTTTTGCCATAGTTAACAAGCAATGTCCCATACACCACACCGATAAGTGACATACGACCACCTACGGCAGCAAATATGACCATTTCAATTGATGGCACGATACCGACAAATGAAGGTGACATAAAGCCCACTTGTAGTGTGAACATTGCACCACCTATCGCGGCGATGATCGCTGATACACAGAAGATAAAGATCTTAAAGTTTGATACGTCGTAACCTGAGAAGCGAACCCGATCCTCTTTGTCACGCATCGCTAATAATAAACGTCCAAACTTACTGGTCAGGATGAAACGACTGATCATAATGACACCAAACAATAGGAAGGCATTGATGAAGTACAGGATATATTTAGATGAATCATCACGTATATCCCAGCCATGTATTGTTTTTAAGTCAGTGATACCGTTAATACCACCGGTATAGCCTTGTTGACCAACAATCAGCACGGTAAGAATGACCGCGATTACTTGGGTGATAATGGCAAAGTAAACGCCCCCTACCCGACGTTTAAACATCGAATAACCAATGATGAAGGCAAAGATAGCGGGTACTGCAATCACAGCGAATAAGGTGAAGCTGAAACTATGGAATGGCACCCAAAACCACGGTAGTTCGGTTATTTGATTCCAATCCATAAAATCAGGAATACCCGGTGTTGATTGGATTTTGGTGCTCTCTAGATCAGAGGCTTCGATTTTAAGAAACATCGCCATGGCATAACCGCCAAGCCCAAAGAACACCCCTTGTCCTAAACTTAAAATACCACCATAACCCCATAATAAAACTAAGCTGACTGCAACAAAGGCATAGGTGAGGTATTTACCCACCATATTCAAGCGAAATAGGTCGAGTGACGCAGGCAAAATAATTAGAATTAACGCGGCGAGGATCAGCATGCCTATCGCCCCATTTTTACCACCTAAAAAACGTTCATACATAAAATTCATCTTTTGCTCCTAGTTCGCTTATTTACGGACTTTGATTGAGAACAGACCTTCAGGGCGCATCATCAAAATAATGACTAGCGTCAATAAGGTAAATACTTTAGCCATAGAGCCACTGATGAAAAATTCTAAAATTGACTGTGCCTGAGCGATGGTAAAGGCCGATGCAATCGTGCCAAATAAACTTGCCGCACCACCAAAGACCACCACCATAAAGGTGTCAACAATATAAAGTGAACCTGATGTGGGTCCGGTTGAAGCAATGGTGGTAAAGGCAGCGCCTGCTATACCAGCAATACCGCAACCTAAAGCAAACGTTAAACGATCTATTTTCTTGGTGTTAATGCCAACTGCGCCACTCATGATTCTGTTTTGTGTGGTGGCACGAACAGCTAAACCCCAATTCGATCTATACATCAAAATATAGACACCAACGGTAACAACCAGCGTTAAACCTAAAACGAACATGCCGTTGATCGGGATGTAGATTGACTCTGTGGGTTGATATGCGCCCATTAACCAGTCTGGTAAGGTAGGGCTAACTTCACGTGCACCAAATATTGAACGGAAAGTTTGTTGCATAATTAAACTTAAACCCCATGTCGCTAGCAGCGTATCAAGTGGTCTCTTATATAAATGCCGTATCAGAATAAACTCTGTGAGGTACCCGAGTATCCCGGCGATGACAAAGGAAGCAAGGATCGCAAACAGGAAGTAATACTGAAGAAACGCAGGGAAATACGTTTCACTTATAACCGACAATAGGTACGTTGTATAAGCACCTACCGCCATAAATTCGCCATGGGCCATATTGATAACGCCCATTTGACCAAAAATAATCGCCAGACCGAGTGCCATAAGTAGAAGTACACTAAACAAACTCAAGCCAGCAAAACCTTGCATGGCAAAAATTGAGGTCAACTCTTGTATTGAATACTCACCCATAACACTTACTCCGTAATAAAGTTTCTAACGAAAACATTAATTTTGTACTCTCTATCTTGAACTTAATAACAGGTTGGTCATTACGACCAACCTGTTTTCAATATTAAACGTGTGTAACTAGCGTGTTGCCTATTGGTAACCTTCAGGGAATGGATTTGGTTCAATCAATTCAGACTCGAAGACTACTGTTGCTTGACCATCTTTGTTCCATTTACCAACGCGAGCTTTACTCCATAAGTGATGGTTAGGATGCAATTTCACATAACCTTCAGGTGCTGTTGTTAACTCGATGTCACCTTTTTCAGATTCAGCAACTACTTTATCGACATCAAAAGATCCTGCTCTTTCGACAGCTGCTTTCCATAACCAAGGACCTAAGTATGCAGCTTGAGTCACATCACCCATTACGCTGTCATCACCCCACATTGCTTTAAACTCTTTTACAAATGCAGCATTGTTAGGATTGTCTTGGCTTTGGAAATATTTCATTACAGAGTAGAAGCCTTCAAGGTTTTCACCACCGATGCCTAATACTTCATCTTCTGTTACTGAAATTGTTAACAGAGTTTGATTTTCACTGGTAATGCCCGCTGCTTTAAGTTGTTTAAACCAAGCAACGTTACTACCACCGACAACGGCGGCATAAATTACATCAGGCTTTTTAAGGCGAATTTTATTAATGGTCGATCCAAACTGTGTGTCACCCAATGGTTTGTAATCTTCACCTACAACTTTGCCACCCAATACATTTTCAATGTGTTTACGAGCAATTTTCATTGATGTACGCGGCCAGATGTAATCAGAACCAATCAAATAGAATGTTTTAGCTTCTTTCTCTTTAGCTACCCAATCTAAACCGGCAAGGATCTGTTGTGTTGCTTCTTGACCGGTGTAGATAACATTATGCGATTGCTCAAGACCTTCATAAAATGTCGGGTAATAAAGCAAACCATTTTCTTGTTCAAATACTGGCAATGCCGCTTTACGAGATGCTGATGTCCAGCAGCCAAATACCGCAGCTACTTTATCTTGTACTAAAAGTTTACGAGATTTTTCTGCGAACGTTGGCCAGTCACTAGCACCATCTTCTTGAATAATTTGAATTTGACGACCTAAAATACCGCCTGATTCATTGATTTGTTTGATCGCTAGTTTTTCTGCTTCTTGAGCACCTGTCTCACTAATCGCCATGGTGCCGGTTAATGAATGCAAAATACCTACTGTTACCGTGGTATCGGTTACAGCTTGACCGGTAGTTGTTGCTTCCATCGCCATCGCGGTGGTTGAAATAAACCCTGCAGCGACCATTGCACTAAGCAATGCCGCCGTTTTACCTAAGAATTTTCTTCGATTAAATTCACTCATCATATATCTCCTGTTGATATAATTTTTAGTACATTTTTTATAAAGTAGTGACGCTCAATGTCCTAGCATCCAAGGTCTTGCGTTTTTCTTCGTTTGCATCGATAGGCCGTGTCCTTTAGTAGTTGAGTTGTCTTTTTCTTTAGATGCCGGTTTGCAACTATGTGAACCTGTGCAGCCACAACTAGACCGTCGTGCTTGTCTAGGTTCATGAGCGGCTTTTTCATTTCGCTCATGTGCCACTCGCGTCGACGAACTCACTAGGGCTAAATGAGGCGCAGAAATAATTCTGGGCGCCATTTCTCCACATGATTCACACAGCGATGGATTAGCAGATTCACTCATCTTACGAAGCGCACTGAATGTTCCACATGATTCACATTGATAGTCATATAACGGCATCTAATTTCTCCGGTTACGATGTAGAGCTTAAATCTGAACCTGGCATAACCAGTTTCAATGGCCCATCAGCATTGGGTCGGATATCAAAATCAAATATTCCGGTGGGGATCCATAAGGTTGCACAAGCATTGGGGATATCAACAATACCGCTGATATGACCTTCTACAGGTGCCGTACCAAGAATTGAAACTGCCTGTTCGCCGGTGTAACCAAATTTTTTCAGATATTCAATTGCATTGAGACAAGCCTGTTTGTAGGCCATATTTACATCTAAATAACCTTGTTTTCCTTGCTCATCAACCGAAATACCTTCGAAAATCATATAGTCACTGTAATTTGGACTTACTGGACTAGGTTGGAATATAGGGTTTTTAACACCATATTTTTTAACGCCATCTTTAATCAGCGTCACCTTGATATCTAAGTACCCAGCCATTTCAATGGCACCACAGAATGTAATCTCGCCATCGCCTTGAGAGAAATGGAGATCACCCATCGATAGACCACCATCTTTGACATAAACAGGGAAAAAGACCTTTGAACCTTTGGTCAGATTCTTAATGTCACAGTTACCACCATGTTCACGAGGAGGAACTGTTCTGGCACCTTCTTTAGCTGCTGCGGCTGCGGCATCACCTTTCATACGGCCCATTACAGCGGCTGTTTCGTTTGGTGGTAAGGCTAATGCAGGAACACGATCGGGGTCAGTTGCAATCAAGTCGCCTTCACGTTTATTCCAGGTTGCTAATAACTCGTGAGATGGCAGACAACCAATTAATCCTGGATGCATGATCCCAGCAAATTTAACATTAGGTACATGTCGAGACGTGGTGTAGATACCGTGGAAGTCCCAAATAGATTTTCGTGCATCAGGGTAATGATCGGTTAAAAAACCACCGCCATTTTCTTGAGCAAAAATCCCATTAAAACCCCATTGTGATTCATCGAAGGTGCCGACATCTAAGATATCAACAACCATTAAATCGCCAGGTTCAGCACCTTCAACACCTATTGGGCCGCTTAGGTAATGAACCTGAAGCAAATCAACATCACGGACATCGTCAGCGCTATCGTTGTTACCTATTTGGCCACCGGTCCAATCCATGCATTCAACACGAAATTCATCGCCGGGTTTGACCATGGAAATCATCGGAAGATCAGGATGCCAACGGTTGTGAATTTGACCGTCCTGATCCCATGGTTTTTTATCTAAATCTAGCTTTACTAAGGTTTTCATTTTTCTCTCCAGTTATTGGAAAAATTTTTGTATGAGCAGGTGTTAAAATTGAAGTTGCATGCCGACTACAATAGAATCTGTATCTGCAGCATTTGTGACTTCTTGCATTCTGTAAGTCGCTGTTACTGAGGCGTTGTAGCCATCGATGATGTAGTTGACACCGAGGTCAGTACGCTCAGTTTCAATGCCATTGTCTGCATCAAAGCTTTGGTATTTGACCATTGGCATAAATTGACCCCAGCCTACTTTCTGATTGAAGATAAAGCCCGCACCAACGGCATAGGCATCACCTTGTTCACTTAAGAACACATCATCAGTATCGTAGTCGTAATAAGCCGCTTCAAAAGAAATAGCACCCGCGGCTAATTTTTTCTCAATCAACAAGTCCGCGCCCCATTGACTGTAATCACCCACGTCCGTAGCAGAAGCAGCGCCATCACCTTTAGAGCGGGCAAAAACACCGACAGTGAATATGTCTTTTGCTCCTAGGTAGTTACCTGTTCCGTAATAACCAGGTTCTTTATCCCAGAAGCTATATTGCAAACGACCGGCATACATAAGTTCGTCGCTTTGATTAGGATTATTGGTTACATCACCAACACCGCTATAGAAAAAGATTTTGTCAGCTTCAAAGGCACCAAAAGAATAAGCAAGACGTTCATCAAATGTTGTACCTACAACAGCCACACCTTCATCACGACCTATCGTTCCGCCATTCCAGCCGTAACGGGCAGCGATGTTTTGCCAATAACCATCACCTGAGGTGTAATAAGGACCTGCCATATTGGCACGACTACTGGGTGATAAGAATCGACCTGCCCAGATAGCAAGATCAGGTGTAATTTGGAAAATACCGGCGGCATCGATTACTTTCATCGATTCATCACCATTCATTTCGGTATTAAACATACCTTTGATGTATTTATTTAAAGAGCCGCCAAAATAAAGACGGGCGCTATCAAGTGAAAAGTCATTAGAGTTGCCACCATCATTTGCAGCATCTTCAACACTACTGAAACTACTACGAAGGCCAAAGCCAACGCTGACGTATTTATCTTCACCAAATGTGATTGTTCCGGCCGCTTGTGAAATGACTGGTGTCATGCTCGCTGTACTTGCTATAGCAATGGCAATTGCTAGACCTTTGTGTTTGATTTTCATGTGCTACCCCTTAAAGATTTTGGACATATAAAATTTCGACATAAAACTTATAGTTCACTGACTAGCACCGTTGCTCATCAAATTTGAACTTCAGGAGCCATATTAGTGAGATGTCTCTGAATCTTAAATACGTCAAATTGCGTACAAACGATTAAAGGGATATGGGGTAGGCTTAGCTTGAAATTTAAAACGGGGAAGCATTCAAATGACTGTGAATAAGCAAAAAACCACAACCGTATTATTAATGAGCACACTGTTTTTAACGCTAAGTGCTTGTGGTGAATTTAGTTATAAACGTGGTGCGAGTGCCACCGACTTTCAGCAAGAGAAAAAAAGCTGCTCAACAGAACATAAGGCCGAAGCTGACGTTGAGTCATGTTTAGCTAAAAGTGGCTGGATAGTTGTAGGTGTCGATAAACCACTGTTTGCTGAAGCAACCGCGAGTACAAAGAATGTTGAAACGATTTCTGAGGAAAAATTGATTCCAGAACAAGCGGCTGATCCTCTGGAACTAATAGCGGTGGGATCGTGGTGGAAAACAGGAGCTGCACCCAATGCACTGTTGGCGGATAGTGAACAATGTGTCGCTGAACTAGGTGAGGGTCATCAGACTCAGAATAATATGAGTTTGGTCACCAGAGGGTTGATAAGCTGTATGAGCGTTAAAGGCTGGTTTGCTTTAAAACAATAGCCATTTTCAGATTGTGTCTATGTTGTTGCCATTAAGTTAGGTGCATTACCTTGTTGAATACATCAGTCTGTTTGTCATGTTCACCACTAACTAGGTTTTACGTCGCCTCTAATAGCATGTAATTTATTTGAGGCGAGTGACGCTGCTGCAGTTCTTGTTTCAACCCCCAGTTTAACGAAGATATGTTCGGTGTGTTTATTGATAGTTCTGGGGCTGGGGCCGAGAATTTCGCTAATACTTTTATCTGTTTTTCCCAAAATCATCCAGTGCAATACTTCGGCTTCGCGGTTTGTTAAATTAAAAATGGCCTTGAGTGCTTCGATTTGAGCGATTTCAGACTCTTCCCGTAATATTATTAGCCATTGTTCATCATTATGAATGTCGGCAGGACTGAAAAGAAGCTTACCGGTAGGGCATTCCACGATAAGAGGTCTAAGCCTTTTCTCGCCCCCAAGATGCAACTGAGATACCCAGTTATGAAATAGATCTGGCATGCCAGAATCGGGCTGGGCAGCACTTTTCATATATTTAGCGATAAGTGATCTTGCCAAAGGTGTTTGCCAGATAATTTTGCCTGTTTCAGGGAGGACAGCAATCGCAGCCTGACCAAAGGCATCGAGTGCGCCCTGTGTTTGATTCAGTACCCGCGAATTTCTAAGGTGTGTACTCAAACGTGCAAGCACTTCAATGGGGCTGAGCGGTTTGGTGACATAATCAATACCGCCTGATGAAAAGCCTGCAACAACATGTTCCGACTCAGTCAGACCAGTCATAAAAATAACGGGGATATGGCGAGTATTTAAATCATTTTTTAAGTGACGGCAGACTTCAAAACCATCCATTTCGGGCATTAATGCATCAAGTAAAATAATGTCTGGCGTGACCTTTCGACTGATCTCCAATGCCCGCTTACCACTGTTGGCAATTAATACGGTGTAGCCTGATTCCACTAAAGAATCATGTAGCAGTGCCAACGTATCAGGTATGTCATCAACGATCAGTACCACAGCATCTTGTTGACCATCAGACATCGGCAAGCCTCTCTTCAATAAATATTTTCATACTTTCCAGTTCAAAATTGTCTGTCATGCTACGTATATCAGTAATAAATGGCCCGTAGTCGGTATCTTGTTGATCTAACTTAGTAATCAGTTTGCGCACACCTACTACATATCCCATATCAATCATTTCTAACAGTTGATTGAGGACCTCTCTAGGTGGCAATGAATAATCATTAGCGTTAGATGAAGCTGATATTTCAGCTATTTGTTCTGGTAAAACCCACTCTAGACTCAACCGATCGCCGATCCAGTTGATGAGCTCCAATAAATTAACGGGTTTTAGAATAAAGTCTTTATCTGAGACGCCAGATGAATTTTCTAGATTTCTATCAAATGCATTTGCTGAGATTATCCCAATCAGTACATGGGAACGATGAATATTTCTAATCAAATGAATAGTTTCCCAGCCGTCCATCTCGGGCATCGCCAGATCCATAAAAATAATCTCTGGTTGGAACACGGGATAAAGCTGCAAACATTCTGCACCAGAAGCGGCCTCCTTGACTTCAAAGCCCAAAGGCTCAAGGATATTGATCAAAAGCTCTCTATCCACGGACTCATTATCCACCACCAGTATTTTTCGTCTTGGACCTTTATAAGCAATTGGCATTTGCATGGTCTGTGCAGATAGGTCTTCTTCAATGATGACCGTTGGCAAGTACAAGCGGACTTTAAATAGCGTGCCTACGCCAACTTGGCTTTCTACATTTAACTCGCCACCCATTAATTCAGTGAGTAACTTACAAATGGTTAAACCTAGTCCGGTACCGCCGACACCTTTAGATTCGGTACCACGCACAAAAGATTCAAAAATCGTCTCCAACTCGGAAGCCTTGATGCCAGGTCCAGTGTCTTCTACCTCCATTGATAAAAATTCACGGGCATAATGGAAACGTAAATTGATCGAACCTGTCTGGGTATATTTGACGGCGTTGCCGATTATATTGAGTAATATTTGGCTGAGACGCTTCTGGTCAGTGCGAACTACCGCTGGAATATCTGCACTTATTTCACAGTTAAATGCCAAACCTTTGTTAATAGCCTGAAGCTCAAACATACTAATAATATGTTGAATATATTCGGGCAGTCTGAGCGTTTTCACATCAAACTTTAATTTACCATTTTCTATCCTTGCAATATCTAAGGTGCCTTCAATTAATGACAATAAATGATCGCCACTTCTAAGAATAACTTTAACGGCATGTCGATTCTTGACCTCATCAGAAGCATTATTATCCAGTAATTGAGCATAACCCAAGATGCTATTAAGCGGTGTCCGTAATTCATGACTAATGCCGGTGATATAGCGACTTTTAGCCTGATTTGCTTGTTCGGCAACTAACCGTGCTTGCTGTAATTCTCTATCGGTGTGGTCATGCAGTACAATTTCTCGTTGTAACAAACTGGTCTGATAATTTGACTCTTGCTGAGCCACTTTTCGGCTTTTTGAAGTCAATATTAGCCACCAGACTATAATGCCACTTACCAGTACTAATGCTGAAAATGCTTTTATAAATGCAGCTCTAAGTTCCGACAAGACATAGGCAACATTATCTGTCACCGTTAACTCTATATGTAGGTAAATAAGACCAAAAATTGATGCGAGCAGCAAAAATGTCAGTACCATCAAAAGCAGGTAATGCCCGATGCCACTATCAATATAGGACCAGGCCGATTTTGGCAATAACTTCATCATAACGGCTTTCCACTGTTCGCTTAATTTGGCATGTGGCTTACAGGCATCGTCACAACGCACATCAAGGCAACAACACAAAGAACAAATGGGTCCCTGATAGGCAGGGCAATGCGCTATATCGTTAATTTCATATTCCCGCTCACAGATACTACATATTTCTGTTGTTTTACTCGAATGAAATTTGAAGGGTTGTCTCGCTAGGTAATATTTACCTTTTGTCAGAAACGCTATGACAGGAGAACAAACCAAGGCGGTAATCATAGCAATAAATGATGAAAATGCCTGAGCTTCAAGACCAAATACACCGATAAATGCCAACACGGAAAAAAAGGATGCAATGACCATTGCTCCGACGCCAACGGGGTTAATATCATATAAGTAGGCTCGGCGGAACTCAATTCCCTTGGGACTAAAGCCTAATGGTTTGTTGATAACTAAATCAGCCACTACCGCCGTAATCCATGCAATAGCAATATTGGAATACAAGCCTAAGACTTGTTCAAGTGCCTGAAATACATCTAACAGCATGAGCATGGTAGCGATCACTACATTAAACACTAACCACACCACACGTCCAGGATGACTGTGTGTCAGCCTAGCAAAGAAATTTGACCACGCTAATGAACCTGCATAGGCGTTGGTGATGTTAATCTTTATTTGCGATATCACCACAAAAAATATGGTGACAGCCAGTATCATTTCGGGGTTCGAAAATACATAGCTAAAAGCGACTTCATACATATGAGTCGGGTTTACGGCTTCTTCTGGTGACTTATTGACTGTCAATGCGAGATAGGCGAGTAATACGCCAGCAAACATTTTAAGCATGCCAATGAATATCCAGCCTGGACCTGCTAAAAGCACACCCAGATACCAACGTAGTTTATTTTTAGCTGTTTTCTCGGGCATGAAACGAAGAAAATCGACCTGCTCCCCGACCTGTGGGATCAATGCCATTCCAATACCTACTGCGGTGGCAAACATATAAATATTGAAGCTACTATCATAGCCTGATTCACCAGCAAAGCTCATCAGGCCACTAATGGTTTGAGGCTCTTTGATTAAAATACACATAAAAGGCAATACCATCAGAATCAACCAGATAGGTTGTGTAATCATCTGGATCTTACTAATTAATGTTACGCCGTGAGTAACAAGTGGAATGATGATAATGGCTGATATTAGATACCAAATATACAAAGGCATACCAAAATACATGCCTAGGGCATAGGCCATTATTACTGCTTCTAAAGCGAATAAGATAAAGGTAAAGATTGCGTAGACAAACGATGAGATGGTTGAACCGATATAGCCAAATCCTGCACCGCGGGTCAGTAAGTCCATATCAAGACCGTGTTTCGCTGCATAGTAACTAATCGGTAGGCTGGTCAAAAAAATAATCAAACTAACAGCAAGAATTGCCCAAGATGCATTCACAAAGCCATAATTGACTGCGAGTGTGCCACCAATGGCTTCTAATACTAAAAATGAGATAGCGCCTAATGCCGTATTGGAAACACGAAAAATTGACCATTTTCTGAATGAGTGTGGTGTAAAGCGAAGTGCATAATCTTCTAGTGTTTCATTGCCTACCCAAGTGTTGTATTCACGACGACTTTTAATGATACGCATTGGCGTATTGAGTTCAGGAGAATCTAGCAATGTATCATTCGTATTCAACTTAATTGCCTTGATATATTTTAGTGAAGTATTTATCTAGCGTGAATCAAAGATACAGCTAGCGATAATTTGATACACATATCATGCCCGAAATGTAAGCTGCTAATTTTAATGATTTTTATTTTAAGTTTTTATAAGGAAACGTTTTTTTTGCACCAAAAAGACACATAGACAACGATGTGGATCTTAAGTGGTGCAATGTAAAAAGCGATGATTGCTTGTTGATAATACCTACCTCTGTTTATTTATGGTTTTCCCAAAAACTGTTTTGCATTGCTAATTCAAACATGCGCATCGTTTACTACTTCCTTGCTACTAGCAAGGCGCGGTCCCTAGCGGTCAAACATTATCTTACTGACTGTGTTCATTATTTGCCCTGTATGATGTCTACTCTTTAAATGCAAATGAGAATGATTTGCATTAAGATGTAAATCATCTATAATCCCTAACAGTTTTATTATTTAACTAAATACAGAATGATTATTTACTAACAAGGATTGCGGGTCATGTCTCAAAAATTACGCATAAGTACGTTATTAATACCTCTATTAATATCAACCAGTGTTATCGCTGATGAAAGTCTTCTCGGTCGTGTAAAGGGATCTGAAACCTTGCTACAAGGTGCGTTTGAATTGGATCAAACTTTCACCTACCGTGATGATAAAGGTAGTGGAAATTATGAATCTTTTAATTCAAAAACTGAGCTTGAATATGGTGTGACCAATAAATTAACCGCTAGTGGTTATATTAAAATGCAGGCCATCGATACATCTGGTCTATGGGTGGATGGTTATATACCTGGCCCTGAAAAATACAGCTTGAAAGCATCAGGTGTCGAAGGTTCATTGAAATACAATTTCCTTAGCCCTGCCTTAGATGACTTTGGTTTATCAGGTTATGTTTCGCTGGCTTATGACTGGTTAGATCCGCATTCAGGTAAAGATAAAGATACAACAACCTTGGAATTGCAATTATTGACTCAAAAATACTTTATGGATGGTCAAATTATCTGGATGGGTAATGCGGGTATAGAGACGACTTATGCCAAGCGAGCAGCAATCGCTAACTTGCCAGATGGTTTTGAGTGGCCGACTGATCCTGAAATGGAAATAGGTTTAATGGCGGGAACTGGGGTGAGTTACCGTTTTACTGAGAACTGGTTTATTGGTGCTGAAGTAATTTATGAAACTGAGTTTGAAACGGAAGTCGGGCAAGAGCGTTATTCATGGTATGCCGGCCCTTCTCTCCATTATGGTGGCCAAAATTTCTGGGCTACGCTGACTTGGTTGCCACAAATTTATGGTGGTGGTGAGCAATTTTCTGCTCAAGACGATATGGATTTACACCTCATTGAAAAGACTAAGCAAGAATATATGGTCAAGTTTGGTATTGATTTTTAAGGATCAGACATGCAAAACAATTGGTTAATAGTAATGGCTTTGCCGATGGTAGTGATGGCCGTACCAGGGTTTGCTATGGAATATTTGGCTATCGAACAAGCACAACAGCTTATTTTTTCTGATGGCGATGTCTTTGTTGAGCATCTAGTTAAATTATCTGATGCAGATAAAGATCAAATCAAAGCGATATCAGGCAAAAAGCAGCGATGGGATGAACAACGGATTTGGCGAGTGCAAAAGCAAGAGCAACATCTAGGCTGGTTTATTGTTGATAATGTTGTTGGCAAACACGAGTTTATTACTTATGGTGTTGGTATTTCTCCTACTGGTCATGTGGTCGGGGTTGAGGTTATGACGTATCGTGAAACACATGGCGATGAAGTACGAGAGCAGGCATGGCGTGAACACTTCACCAATAAAACCGTGAATGATGCTTTTAAATTAAATGATGATATTCCTAACATTACCGGTGCAACCTTATCTGCCCGGAATCTGACTGATGGTGTAAAGCGATTGTTAGCATTACATCAAGCGGTATTGTCAGATGAATAAGTTAAAACGTATGCAACCCTTATTGGGCACGTTTGTAGAAATTGGCATCATGACTGAGATGGATAACGGTGGTGACGTCATTAGTGCGGCATTTAACGGTATTAAAAAGGTTCAGGATTTATTGAGTTTTCATAATGCGGATAGCGATTTGTCCCGACTGAATAAGTCAGGACACCACGGTATAGAATTACATCCAATCAGTGCCGATGTGCTTAGACTCGCTTTGCATATGACCGGTGTTACCGAAGGCGATTTTAACTGTACTATTGGTGGCGCATTGATTGAAAAAGGTGTGTTACCAGATCATGGTGGATTACGCCCTATTAGTATTGGCACGGTAGATGATGTCATTCTAAATGGCTGTCACGCCAGATTATTGCGCCCTATTCGAATTACGCTGGATGGCATTGCCAAAGGCTATGCGGTAGATCACGCGGTAAATATTTTACAACAACAGGGTATTCATTCTGGGTGGATCAATGCGGGTGGTGATTTACGCATTTTTGGTGAGATGGCACTTCCTGTCTATCGACGGGAAATGAATGAGTCACACACTTTTCTAGGTGAGTTCTCCAATACGGCTATTTCAACATCGAGTGCTCAGTTTGATTATGACAGTCGGTTTCCCAGCATGATTTTTAATAGTCATACTCATGGCTATAAATCTGGTATCTGGACAGTTCAAGCCGGATTATCGTGGTTAGCAGATGCATTAACTAAGGTGGCAGGTGTTGCGACTGACAAGACCGTTAATAAGAAGATTACTGCACTCGGTGGCGAGTTGCTGGTGGGCTAATCATCATGAAAGTCTATCCTAACTGGTTCTATCCCTTACTGTTATTGAGTTTGTTTACACTTGTTATGACAGGATTATTACTGCTCCCTACCACTTTGACAATGCGCTTTGAATGGGATGTTTTTTGGCAATTGAGTGGCGGGACTCGCCTTGCAACAGTGGCCGGTCATACCATAACTTCCTACCTTATGTTAATGATGGTGGGGGCTTTATCGATTATTCACATGCGAGCAGGCGTTCTTAGACAAAAAAATCAGCGTAGTGGTTTTAGTTTGGTCGCGATACTTTTCACCTTAACACTGACGGGTATTGGTTTATTCTATCTCGCGAGTGACTCGTTAATTTTGTTAGCAAGCACTCTTCATATAATAGCAGGCATAGCAATTGTCGCTGTATTCACATTACATTTCGTAAAAAACAAACGGACAAATAAATTCGGATAGATGAACAGGCCACGCAGGATATTGAAAAGTCGAACACACTATTTAATATAGCGCATTACTTATATGTCTATTATGAGTAAACTAGGCATACTTCTGATATGAGCTCATCGAATCTAATTCATGGCCAACACAAAACTTAAATTTTATATGTTAATGGCAGTCATTACTGTGATGATGCTTATTGCCTTAGCGATTACAGATAACTATATTATTGATCGCCATATAGAGCAAACGGAAAGCTGGGTTCACGATGAACTCATGCCTATCGCTAATAATGTTACTTTCAACTTATATAACAATATTCAAGTAGTTAAAGGTCTGCCTGCCATATTTGCGATTAATCCATCATTGTCCCAACAGGATTTTGCTATTGCGGCTAAAAAGATGTTTGATGGAGATTCTCAGCTCCGAAATATTGCCGCCGCGCCTAATCTTATTATTAAATATATGTACCCAATTGAAGGTAATGAAGCAGCGATAGCGATTGATTTCAGATCGCTACCCGAGCAGATAGATTCCGTCAACCGAGCGATAGAGACCAAACAATTAGTATTGGCAGGCCCTGTAGAGCTTGTTCAAGGCGGATCGGGTTTAATTTCTAGGATCCCTGTGTTTTTGGAAGATACTGATGGCAATGAATTTTTGTGGGGTGTTATATCTGCCGTGGTTGATGCAGGTAGATTTTATAAGCAAAGTGGCCTCCTTGATAGCACATTACCAATAGATATCGCGATTAGAGGTAAAGATGGATTAGGTGAAAATGGTGAGGTGTTTTTGGGTGACCCTCATTTATTTAGTCAAAAGAATATAGCATCGGTGATTATTGTGCCCAATGGCTCATGGCAAATAGTGGCAAGCCCAAAAGGTGGATGGCAAGCACTACCTGAAGATATATGGCTAACACGTTTATATTTTGTTGCTGCAGCATTAGTACTGTTTTTTATGCTGTTTTCATTTTTAAAAACATCAATGAAAGCATCGTTTGCTAATCTCAAATTTAAAAACCTTATCGAAAGCTCGCCTATTCCCTATGTGTTAATGGATGATAAACAACAAGTTACTTTTGTTAATGTTGCCTTTATTAAGACCTATGGCTATACAGTCAAAGACATCGCTACGAGAGATGTCTGGCGTATTAAAGCCTATCCAAATCAAGAGTATAGGGAACATGTCATATCAATCTGGCATGATCACATGAAGGCATTTCATTCTTCAAGTGACATTGTTCCCCCAGTAGAAATTAACATTCAGAGTAAAAGTGGATCGATGCATACCGCTTTAGTCAGTCTCACAGAAAATGTGGCTAATAGAGGTTCAGAATACACGGTTGTTCTTTATGACATCACCGAACGCAAACAGGCAGAAGAGCAACTTCAAATTTCAAAACATCAGTTAGAGAAAGTTATTGAAGGCGCACAGCTAGGTTATTGGGATTGGAATTACAAAACAGGCGAGCAAATTGTTAATGACCGATGGTTATCAATGCTCGGCCTAACTCAAGATCACATTAGTAATTCTATAAGTGACTGGGCAACCCTTATTCATCCAGACGATAAACAATTGGCGGTGAACACAGTTCAAGCACATATAAAGTCAAATGAAGCCTATGTTGCTGAATTTAGAATGAAACATGCTGATGGTCATTGGGTGTGGATACAGGGTGCCGGTGCAGTGGTTGAATACGATGATAAGTCTCACGAACCTTTGAGGCTTTGTGGAACGCATCAAGACATCACGGCTAGAAAAAAGATTGAAGAAAAACTGATGTTATCTGCTCGGGTATTTTCGGATACCTATGAAGGTATCATCATCACTGATGCCAACACGACTATTATTGATGTTAACCCTGCATTTTGTGACATTACTGGGTACAGCCGTGAGGATGTTCTTGGCAAGAATCCAAACATTCTTAACTCAGGAAGACAATCGCCGGAGTTTTATAGTGCAATGTGGCAGGAGCTTGATCAACATGGTCACTGGCAAGGAGAGGTGTGGAATCGCAAAAAAGAGGGGGAACTATATATCGAATTGTTGACCCTTTCTAAACTGTTAGATAGTCATGGTCAGGTTATTAACTATATTGGTATTTTCACCGATATAACAGACCGTAAACAACAACAAGAAAAGCTGAGCCTGATGGCTCACTACGATTTACTGACGGGCTTACCTAATCGTGCCTTGTTTGCCGACCGTTTTCATCAAGCGATTGCCCATAGTAAACGCACAAAAGCACAGCTGGCAGTTTGTTTTCTTGATTTAGATAACTTCAAACCTGTCAACGATAACTATGGTCATGAGGTAGGAGATCAATTGCTTATTGAAGTGGCAAAGCGAATAAAGGCCAATCTTAGAGAAGAAGATACCGTTTCTCGACAAGGTGGTGATGAGTTTGCCTTTTTGCTTAATGATATTGAATCCTATGAGCACTGCAAGCAAACCTTGGAGCGATTACATCGTTCATTGGCAGATCCTTATATCATTGATGGTTACGCCCATAATATATCAGCGACTACGGGGGTCACTATCTTCCCTAGTGATAATAGCGATATTGACACCTTATTGCGTCATGCCGATCAGGCGATGTATCAATCGAAACAGGCCGGGCGGAATCGTTATCAACTATTCGATACACAAGACGATCAGAATGTTGTTAACAAACACCATCGCGTAGCTGAAATTGAGCAAGGCTTAATCAACAATGAGTTCACTTTATTTTACCAGCCTAAAGTAAATATGGTGACGGGACAGGTACTTGGCTTTGAGGCGCTTATTCGTTGGCTTCACCCAGAAAAAGGGCTTATTCCACCCTTATCTTTTCTACCATTCATTGATGGGACGGATGTAGAAATTATGATTGGTAACTGGGTAATTAATCAGGCTTTAGGGCAGTTAAGATTGTGGAATAAGCAGAATATAGAAGTTGAAGTCAGTGTGAATATCGCCTCACATCATTTACGGTCAGAACGATTTTTTACACAACTTTCTTATGCTTTATCTGAACATCCAACGGTAAACGCTCATTCATTACAGCTAGAAATATTGGAAAGTAGTGCTCTAGGTGATCTTGATGCTATCAGTAATATTATTACATCGATTCAGAATGAGTTCGGTATTAATGTCGCGCTAGATGATTTTGGAACCGGATATTCATCATTAACGCATCTGCGAAATCTATCTGCGGATACGCTCAAGATAGACCAGAGTTTTGTTCGAGATATACTTGAAGATCCAAGTGACTATGCCATTATTGAAGGTGTTATCGGTCTAGCTAATGCTTTTAATCGCAAGATCATTGCAGAAGGTGTTGAGACTCATGAACACGGTCTGATGTTGATTATGATGGGCTGCGAGCAAGCTCAAGGTTATGGAATAGCTAAGCCTATGCCTGCAAATGACGTCGCTGACTGGTTAACCAATTACCAGCCAAATCAGCAATGGATACAATTTGGTAAACAACACCGAAGTACCAAAGAAAATAAAGTGAAGTTGTTCCAACTGGTTGCAACATGCTGGATAAATCGATTTGTAAGTAATATCGAAGGATCAGCGGAAGAGAAGAAGGATTGGCCTCTCATGTCAGGCAAAAATGACCATTGTGGCCAATGGCTAAAACGCGAACAAAAAGAACATTTATTTTCGCAAGAAGGGCTAACTCGACTCCATGAAATATATGACGAATTTCACCTCGTTGCTCATGACTTACGCTTCATATATCAAGGTGGCAAAATCGAGGAAGCAAGAGCAGGCCTTGCCCAATTCCAAATTACTTTTGATAAAGTCTTACTGACTTCAAAAATGCTTTTGATATAAACAGTATAAATCAAGAGATAAACCCCAAGCCTATATGACAGAGGCTTAGGGATTTCTCTAGGGTCTATTTATTGAAGTGTTTATCTAAATTGTTCAAACCTGCTTCATAAATTCCTGTGATTGCATTAACAGCTTCTTCATCTGTTCCACCATTGGCATCGAAGCTAGAGCTCCATGTCACCGTAGACTTACCATCTGCAGCAGGAGTAACTGAGATAGTTGAAACATAATCTGCAACCGGTAATGGTGATTCTACAATCGCATAGGTGTAGCTTCTTTCAGTGTCATTACGAGATACTTGTTTTTCAGTAATTGTCGCGCCATTACCTAAGGTTAATAAACGCGTATCATTGGTTTTTCCGTGCGTTAATACACTGCCAACTACGACGGGATGCCAAACATCAAGATGATTGAAGTCACCAATCATTTTCCATGTGGTATCAGGGCTAGCATTCACGGTTACTTCTTTGCTTACGTTTAAATTGCCAGCAAAACTGGTCATTGCGGTGGCTAATAATGCTGCTGATAACGTTGTTTTTATTATTTTATGTAACATAGCTCTCTTCCATTTAATAAAGGTTTGGGAGTTGAATTATGCTGTTTTTAGATGACTTAAATAAATACTCCTGAGGGCTAGCTCTTAAGGATTAGATCGCGTTAATCATGATTTATAGCTGCATTAGTCGAGCATTAAGACTATCTGTTTTAACGGGTTTCATCATAAACTGACAGCCTTGTCGTTCGATAGCTTCACGTATTTTCAGATCGCTCGTACCAGTGATGACGATAATAGGAATAGCTTGTTGAAAATGTTTACGTATTCGCAATGCTAGTTCAAGGCCTGTTTCATTGATCAACTGATAATCAGCAATAATGACATTGGGTGGCATTGTGTTTTGTTTTAGTATTAGTGCCACTTCAGTGGATGATGCCATGGTTTCAACCTGACATTGCCATGATTGCAATAATTTTCCCATCGCATAGCGTGTAGTGGCATCATCTTCGATGACCCATATTAATTTATTAATCGATGCCTGTTGCTGTATTAGTTGTGCTTCACCAATTAAAGTAGCATCGCCATTGGAGATATCAACATAGAAACACGTACCTTTTGCTAGCTGTGAATTCACCCCTAGATTCAATCCTAACAAATTAGCTATTTCTTGAACGATCGATAGACCTAACCCTAGCCCCTTGTCTGAGAGTTGTTGCGCCGCTTTGTCACGATAGAATGCATCAAATATCTTATATTTCGACTCATTATCTAAACCTATCCCAGTATCGATTACGCAGATCCTGATATGATTTTTAAATCGTCGACAGCCGAGCAATACTTTGCCTTGAGGTGTGTAACGAATGGCATTGGATAATAAGTTTCTTAAAATACGCTCTAGTAATAAAGGATCGGTGTACACGCAGGCAGATGTCTCAACGGCCCTAAAAGAGAGTGCATGATGTTTAGCCTGCAACTCAAAATCAACGGCTAATTTTTCCAACACGTCTTGAAGGTAAAAGTGCTGTGGATTAACGGGTAATTCACCTGACTCTAAGAGGCTGAGATCAAGCAAACTTCCAAACATAGTATTCATGCCATCTACAGCTATTTGTGTTTTATCGATCAGCTGTGTTTGCTCGGTTTTATCGTCACTATCCCTTAAGAGTGTAGTGAGCAGTCCAATAGTATGTAAAGGCTGTCTAAGATCGTGGCTGGCGGCTCTTAATAGGCCTGACTTTGCCAGATTGGCTTTATCGGCCTCTTGTTTTAGTTTTGTTTGAACATCAAGTTGCGTTGTTGTGCCTTCAAGGACCGTTGATAATTGACTTACTTGGCGCGTTTTGATCAGTGCGATGAATAAATACAGCGTTAGTAATAAGGTCATCAGACTACCAATAATAAGACCAGCGGAAGGTAGCCAAGACTCTGACCCAGATAAAAGAGCTGTATTGGGGAATACTTCCATTATCCATTGTTGGTCTGCCACTTTGAGTGAATAAGTCCAAGACTGCCTTTTTTGTTGCTTGACCTTATCAACGGTGTTTAACAGTGGGGTAGAGGAATATAGTACCTGCTGGTTAGCCGTATTGGCATCATATAAAGCAATATCAAGCTGACCGTTATTATCAGAGAATACATCTTCTACTAATGACTCAATGTCATAGTTGCCCATGACAAAACCTGCGAGTACTTTTTTCCCCAGATCATCACTACTGAATACCGGATGCAATGCTTGGAAACCATAAAATCTTTCACTGCCATAATAGAGAGAAATACGCTGTGATATGACGGTTTTTTCCATGCGCTCCGCTTTATTCATCAACCGTTCTCTCGAACCTATTGATGCCAAGTTCAAACCAGCTTTTATGTCTTTGTTTTCTGGTGAAATCAGAAATTTTATAGGGTAGATCGCCTCACGCGAAGTCACTGAGGTTGGCACACCATGACCTGTTATTTCATAGACGTGAAAGTTCGGATCACTCTTTTGCACCTCTTTTTCAAATGCTTTAACATCTGCACCAGAAACTTTAGGTATCCAACCCAAGGCGACCGTTCCAGAATGATATTTAGTATCGGAAGCCACATAACTGGCTAATTGTGAACGAGAAACATCACCCAGCACATGAAAGACAATACCAATTTCAGTCAAGGAATCGAGTGAGATTTCTAGGTTTGTTTGAATTTGTTTTACTTGTGATTGTGTATGTTTTTGGGCTTGTAAATAGAGACGTTCGCTGGCGATGTCTTGTAATTCTAGAAATCCGGCAATGGATAATATTAAGCCAACCAGTAATACCAATAAGCCAACAATAGCCTGCAAACGAGCCCGTTTGTCTCTAAATAAATGTGATAATGTAGAAAATTGTTTGTCCATTCTGGTATCTTGCATCAAATCTGCAAACTATAAAACGTTTAACCCTAATTCTTTAAGTGAAATCACTCTATTATTATGTCTATGAAAATTCTAATTGCCGATGATCATGAGCTTTATAGAGATGCACTCTCAATATTAGTTCAACGTTTAGACATAGCGGCTAAAATATACCTGAGCAGTAGTTATGATGAACTTTTGGACTTTGCTAGCTCTGAGCGTGATTGGGATTTAATGCTGGTTGATCTTAATATGCCTGGCCTTAGTTATTACGATGGTATTGCTCAGTTGACAGCTGCACATCCCAATACGCCGGTTATTGTTGTTACCTCATCTGAAGATCCTAAAGATACGCAACGTGCTCTTAAAGCAGGCGCATTAGGCTACATGTCAAAAGCGATGAAGAGCAATGATATGCTTAATGCAATCCAACTCATGTTGAGCAGTGGTATTTCTATCCACCCAGCTCATGGACAAGAAAATTATTCACTTTCGACTGAACCTGCTTCACTCGATAAATTGACCCCTAGACAACAAGAAGTACTCAAGCGATTATGCGAGGGTGAATCTAATAAACGTATCGCTCTCAATCTAGACTTGAGTGAGCACACCGTTAAATTGCATGTTCGTGCCATATTACAGGTACTAAATGCTGAAAATAGAACTCAGGCTGTGATTGTGGCTAAGCGTTTACTGTTTTAATTAAAGCATGTAATAGTAAGCGATCACTACCAATTATATATATAATTTTATTGATATTTCAGTTTCAGATGGATTTCAGTTGTCGCAGATTTATTAGCTTATTTAGTTGGTCTCTTTACCGTAGTTCTGAAATATTTCGATTTACCAGTCACCAATTACAGTAATTAACTAATTTAATAATGCCGCTTTTTTTCTGTGTTGATTGCGGCCAATAAGCACTAGTGCTAAACCACCTAACATCATTGCTGCCGCGATTAAGAAATGGAGTGTGATGGATTCATCAATTAGCCAATGTGCCCCAAATGCTGCGAATAATGGCACTAATAATTGACATGCCGAAGCTAAACTAGAAGAGAGCCTTGGTAAGACTTTATACCAAATAATGTAGCCTAATCCTGAGGTTACCCCGCCCGACAACATCGCCATCGCTACGCCAGTCCATGTTAAGTTGATAACATCTGTAAAGGCTAAGGTCACTGCCATTAATAATATAATCATCGGTAAGGTACGATAAAAATTATAGGCGGTATCTGTGATTGGATTTAATGAATGACGACCATTTAAGCTATAGATTGCCCACGTGTACGCAGAGATAATGACCATTACTAAACCCCACCAAGAGGGCGAGGTTAATTTTGGATACATTAAATACACTAAGCCAATGAGGGCGAAAATCAACCCTAACCATTCTGCACCATGTAATCTATCGCCATTGCGTAATGCATAACCGATCATCGTTAGCTGAACAACACCGGCCAATATTAATGCACCTGTCGCGGTACTAATAGCGACATAGCCATAAGAAAACGTCAGGGCATAAATGAATAAATAGATACTTGTTTTCCAATCACCTTTTTGGCTTGGAATCAATGTTGCTTTAATTTGATTGATGTTTGCTTGTTGCCTAGTTGACAATGCCATGACTACACATAACATCGCAGCTCCCGCACCTAAGCGAAATGTTGTGAAACTGATAGGGTCAATATAGCCGCTGTCCAAAGTCCAACGGCAAATAATGGCATTTGCCGAAAACGCCAATATGGCTATTAAAGTATATAAAGTGGTCTGTAAGAAATAACTGCGCAATGTGTTTAGCCTAGGTGATTGTTGTATGGTTGTTGTTTTGGCTTATTTTAACCTTCACCCTTATGCACGTCATCGATCCATTCATCCATGGTGATAACGCCACCTTCTTGTTCTGGGCGGCCTCGATCTTTTGGTGGCAAAACATCCTGCATTAAATCGACACGTTTCCAGCCAGCCAGTGGTGTTTTTTCTTTTTGTCCTGGAACGTAATGCGATAATTCTTTCAATTCATATTTATGAATATAGCGCGGACAATTGACCCACATTTTTGATAATTTAACGCGAACTATCATTTCAGCCTCATTAAAGTCAGCCATCAGAGGATCATCTTTTGATGCCCTGGCTTCACCATGAAAACGGATACGATGCGGTGTTTCAAAATCGACGAATAAAATACCGACTTTGGCTGTTTGCTGAATATTACCCATAGAATAAAACATGCCATTACCATCATAAGAAGGGAAGACAATAGTGGTTTGATCGACTACTTTTACAAATCCAGGTGCACCGCCTTTATATGAGACCGTAGGTTGGCCATTATGATCGACGGTAGAGAGAAAAAACATCGGGCGACTTTCAATAAAGCCTTGTTCTTCTTCACCAATTTCGTGTTGAACAATGATCTCTTCCAAACGATCAGCTAATTTTCTGGTCTCAAATTCATCTTGTAGTGCTCTATGTTTATAGCCGTAGATGTCAGTCATTATTTGATCCATGAAAGATTAAAGTAGTCGGTTAAATTAACACGCTTCATTTAGATATGCTGAATAAATAAAAGGTAAGCTATTATCTTTAGCTAACGTATAGTAATCATTACTATTTTTTGTTTAATAGAAGAATAGCCACGCCTAATCGCTTTTTCCACTTATAGTTATAGAAATAACTTGTTTTACCTTATGCATGGTTTTGTGGATAATGAATCTCAATCAAGCAATTCATATGATGATTGCTTTAGATGAATCAATCACTTTCAAATTAAAGAGGAAATGGAAATGGAAATGAAAAATACAGTACCAGAAATTACATTTAAAACCCGTGTACGTGATGCAAGTCTTGGTGGTGATAATCCTTTCCGCTGGCAGGATGTTACAAGCAGTGACATCTTCAAAGGTAAAAGCATTGTTGTACTTGCTTTACCAGGTGCATTTACACCAACATGTTCTAGCACTCACCTTCCTGGTTTTGAAGCTAAATATGACGAATTTAAGGCTAAAGGCGTTGATGAAATATACTGCTTAAGTGTCAACGATGCTTTCACCATGTTCCAATGGGCTAAGAATTTAGGCATAGAAAAAGTAAAAATGTTACCCGATGGTAATGGTGATTTTACTCGCCAAATGGGTATGTTAGTCAAAAAAGAAAACTTAGGTTTTGGTGATCGTACATGGCGTTATTCTATGCATGTAGTCGATGGCGAAATTAAACAACTGTTTGCTGAACCAGGTCGAATGGATAACTGTCCAGATGATCCCTTCGAACGTAGTGATGCTGACACAATATTGAACGCTTTGGCTTAATATTAGCAGCTTACATATAGTCAGTCTTAACAAGGCATCAGATAACTATATCTGGTGCCTTTTTTTACAGTAATAACGAAAAGGTAAAAACAATGAAATACGATTATGATCTTTTTGTGATTGGTGCCGGTTCCGGTGGTGTACGGGCTAGTCGCATGGCCTCGTCATTTGGTGCCAAAGTTGCTGTGTGTGAAGATCGCTATATGGGCGGGACCTGTGTCAATGTAGGGTGTGTTCCTAAGAAACTTTATGTTTACGCATCTGAATACTCACGCCATTTTAATGAAAGCAAAGGTTTTGGTTGGAGTACCGGAGAAATAGCGTTTGATTGGGCCACTTTACGCGATAACAAAACCGAAGAGATTAGCCGTTTAAATAGTATTTATGATGGCATTTTGAATAAGGCTAATGTTGAAATTATAAAAGGTCGTGGCAGGATCGTCGATCAGCATACCGTTGAAGTTAATGGTAAAAAATATACCACTGAACGTATCTTACTTGCTGTTGGTGGCTGGCCTTTTATACCTGACTTTAAGGGTCGAGAACACGTTATTAGTTCTAATGAAGTGTTTGATTTGGAGACGTTTCCAAAGAGACTAGTTGTTGTCGGTGGCGGTTATATTGCCGTTGAATTCGCCGGTATTTTTAATGGCCTTGGATCTGAAGTGACACAGCTATATCGTGGTGATTTATTCTTAGGCGGCTTTGATAATGAAGTGCGTGATTTTGCCGCACAAGAAATTGCTAAAAAGGGCGTGAACTTACGCTTTAATACCGATGTTACCTCAATTGACAAACAAGCCGATCAATCACTAAAGGTTAACTTGAATGATGGTACATCTATTATTGCTGATGCGGTGCTTTATGCAACTGGTCGCAAACCACAATTAGATGATTTGGGCCTTGAGAACGTCAACATTACCGTATCTGACAAAGGCTATATTAAGGTTAATGACCAGTTTCAAACCACTGAACCTAGTATTTATGCACTAGGTGATGCCACAGGTGGTATGGAATTAACGCCAGTTGCACTTGAAGAGGGGATGACATTGGCACGAGGGCTTTATAATAATCAGCCCTTCAAACTAGACTATAGCAATATTGCGACAACGGTCTTTTGTCAGCCTAATATTGGTACCGTGGGTATGACAGAGGAACAAGCAAGGGCTGAGTATTCTAATGTAGTGAAGTATCGATCTAGTTTTCGAGCAATGAAACACACCATTAGTGGTTCAGATGAACGAACTTTAATGAAATTACTGGTTAATGGTGACACCGATAAAATATTAGGTGTACATATGGTTGGCCCCGATGCTGGCGAGATTATGCAGGGTATCGCGATAGCAATTAAAGCAGGTGCAACGAAGGCTGATTTCGATGCAACGATTGGAATTCACCCTACCGCAGCAGAAGAGTTTGTTACAATGAGAGAGCCTGCAATGGATTGATTTACATTGGGAAAATTCCTGAGTAACGTCAGGGGTTTTCCTCTAACACTGTATTCACAATCTCGGTATAGTATCAATCATGGTTACTGGAAGGGGGTTTGGTAATCTAAACTAATACTAACTTTTGAGAGGCAATTATTATGTGGACTAAACCAGAATATTCAGACATGCGTTTCGGTTTCGAAGTAACAATGTACATCTGCAACCGTTAAGCTAAACGTCGGTTAATAAAAAACCCCAAGATCGAAAGATCTTGGGGTTTTTTTATGAGAAAAATACAGGTCTAATTTATATTAGGTTTCAGTGCTGCCGCAAAGCAAATTTGAATAAATTTATCGACATCTAATGATGCACCACCGATCAAGCCGCCATCAACATCTGGTTTTGAGAAAATTGCTGCGGCATTACTCGCGTTAACACTTCCACCGTAAATTATCCGTAATGATTCAGCTGTAGCCGCATCATGTTTAGCGATACGTTCACGCATAAACGCATGCACATCTTGAGCCCATTCAGGTGTTGCAGATTGTCCTGTGCCAATAGCCCAAACAGGTTCATAGGCAAAGACCGTCTGGCTAAGCGCTTGTGGTCCTTTATATTCAATAAGAACATCCAGTAAGCGAGCAATCACTTCCTCAGTCTTCCCTTTAGCATAGTCTTCTGCTGTTTCACCTATGCAGATGATAGGTGTTAAATTATGGCTGGTGGCCATTTGATATTTTTGTGCCACAATCTTATCTAGGACAAATTGATCTAACTCTAATGTTTCGTATAAACAGCGTCGTTCAGAGTGGCCAATTAAAACATAGTCACAACCAAAACCTTGTAACATCGATGCTGATATTTCACCGGTGTAGGCACCTTCATCGTAAGCCGATACGTTTTGTGTACCCCAGTGTAATGATGAGCCGGTTAAGATTTCCTGCGTTTCTTTCAAGTACACGGAAGGTGGAAATATAGCGATATCAACGGCTGATGCATTTCCATCTTTGGCGAGTATGCTATCGAGCAGTTCTGATTGATGTAAAATATTTTCTAGCAGTATTTTTGAGCTTTCAATTGGATTATTCATTTTCCAATTTCCAGCAACGAGCAGCTTACGCATAATAGTAACCTCTTGTGTATTTTGGTCTTTTAAAACAACGGTATGATGCTGCTATCCCGTCATTAATCTAGATGGTAAGACACGACTCTTTCGACTTCATTTTTTGAACCGAGAATGACAGGCACGCGTTGATGAATCGAATCAGGGACAATATCAAGAATACGTTCACGACCAGTAGAGCATTGGCCTCCGGCCTGTTCGACAATATAGCCCATTGGGTTGGCTTCATACATTAGGCGAAGCTTGCCCGATTTAGAGGTATCTCGTGTATCTTGAGAATAGATAAAGATCCCGCCTCGAGTCAGAATGCGATAGACCTCTGCCACCATTGAAGCTACCCAACGCATATTGAAGTTAGCGCCTCGTGGGCCTTCCTCTCCTTGCATACACTCATTAATATAACGTTGTACTGGTGTTTCCCAAAAACGATGATTCGACATGTTGATAGAAAATTCTTTGGTATCTTCGGGAATCGTCATATTGGGGTGGGTTAATACAAATTCTCCCACGTCCTGATCAAGCGTAAAGCCATTAACGCCTTGTCCTGTTGTTAGGATTAACATGGTTGATGGACCGTACAACACAAACCCAGCACACACCTGCTCAGCACCTTTTTGTAAAAAGTCATTGAGTGTTGCATCAACACCCTCTGTTCCACTTAAAATTGAAAAAATGGTGCCAACAGTCAGGTTAACATCGATATTTGATGAACCGTCTAGAGGGTCGAACAATGCTAAATATTTGCCTTTAGGATATTGCTCTGGAATAAGAATAAAGTCGTCGACTTCTTCAGAAACCATTCCTGATAAATGTCCTGTCCAGGCTAGTGCATCCACCATAATGTCATTAGTAATGATATCAAGTTGTTTTTGTGTTTCACCCTGAACGTTTTCTGTTCCTGCACTGCCCAACATACCAGTCATCGCGCCACGACTAACGGTATGTGAAATTCGTTTACAGGCATTGGCAATATCGACAAGTAGCAAGGTTAAATCACCTGTTGCATTGGGTAATGATCTTTGCTGTTCAATCATGAACTGTGTAAATGTTTTTTGTATACTCATTATGTTTTTCTCAAATTTGTGTTCCGCTGTGCTGCATAAGCTGCACTGGCCGATGAGTCAAATCGTTACTTATAAATAGCTGACGTCAATTCACCACTGGCATAACGTTCCATCATGTGATTAAGCGAAATAACTTTGATTTTACTGGCATGGCCAGCACTGCCAAAAGCTTCATAACGTGCTTGGCAAATTGCTTGCATTGCCACCGTTGCTGCCTTATAAAATTTGCGAGGATCAAAGTTCGAGGCATTTTCTTTTTCAGCTAAATAACGTCGAATAGCACCTGTTGATGCCATACGTAGATCAGTATCAATATTAACTTTACGCACACCAAATTTAATGCCTGCGACAATCTCTTCGACAGGAACACCATAGGTTTGACCGATATCACCACCATACGTGTTGATGATTTCTAGCCAATCTTGGGGCACAGAACTAGAACCGTGCATTACAAAGTGAGTATTCGGTAAACGTTGCTGTAAGGTTTGGAGATGGCTGATAGCTAACACGTCACCAGTAGGTGGTTTGGTAAATTTGTATGCACCATGGCTAGTACCAATGGCTACGGCTAAGGCATCAACTTGTGTTTGTTTAATGAACTCAACTGCTTCATCAGCATCAGTGAGTAATTGGCTATGATCAAGTTTTTCGATGGCGCCGTGGCCGTCTTCTTCCCCCATCATGCCGGTTTCTAATGAACCCAAGCAGCCGAGTTCGCCCTCAACAGATACACCACAGGCATGTGCCATCTCAGAAACGGTGCGTGTGACATCGATGTTATAAGCTAGTGACGATGGTGTTTTCATATCCGCCATTAATGAACCATCCATCATGACGGAGCTAAAACCTGATTGAATTGAGCGAGCACATACAGCAGGTGCTGATCCATGGTCTTGATGCATGACAACCGGAATATGTGGGTACTCTTCGATAGCGGCCAGAATCAAGTGGCGCAAGAAAGGTTCGCCTGCATATTGGCGAGATCCTGCAGAACCTTGCAATATAACAGGGCTATCAACGGCATTAGCTGCCTGCATGATTGCTTGAACTTGTTCCATATTGCTGACATTGAATGCTGGAATGGCAAATTGATGTTCTGCTGCATAATCCAATAATTGTCGCATTGATATTAAAGCCATATATTCACCTTTTATCGATAAATGTTATTTAAAATTAAGCATATGATTGAATAGCTTGTATTTTCGAATACGCGTTTTCAACAATGCATCGTTAAACTTTAGTGTAATGGAGTTTACTCATAATTAGTATGTAGAGTTTTTTATCTTCACTATAAGAATCTCTTATAAGTCTATTTAAAATGCCACTACCCCAACAACAAACTTCAAGCCATCTATACTAAATACAGATAATTTTCTATTCTGAAGAATCTTTATGGATAAGACCTCTACAACATCACAAGGATAACGAGGCATTAACAAGATGACGATGGCATCTGGACGATAAAATAGTCGGTTTAAATGTATGTCACTCTTTTATTATCTTAAAGGTAGATAAGTAAATACTGATTCTCCACAATAGTAATGACAAGATGACGTTAATGGAGACCGTCACCTTGTGTTACAGGTTAACTATTGCTAATCCAGTCAGGTTTAAAAGAACCCAAGTGGGCTGGTACTATAACTCACCAACAGATTCTTAGTTTGTTGGTAGTGATCAAGCATCATTTTGTGTGTTTCACGACCGACACCTGATTTTTTATAACCACCAAAAGCAGCATGAGCAGGGTAAAGGTGATAACAGTTTGTCCAAACACGACCTGCTTGTATGCCGCGACCCATGCGATAAGCACGGTTCATATCACGGGTCCACAAACCTGAACCTAGACCAAACTCAGAATCATTAGCGATAGCTAATGCTTCGGCTTCATCTTTAAATGTTGTTACTGCTAAAACAGGGCCAAAAATTTCTTCTTGGAAAATACGCATATTGTTAGTGCCTTTCATGATGGTAGGTTCGATGTAAAACCCGTTATCAAACTCAGCGCCTACTTGAGCAATATTACCTCCGATTAATAATTCAGCCCCTTCTTTTTTACCAATTTCAATGTAATTAAGAATGATGTCATATTGTTGTTTTGAGGCTTGAGCACCCACTTGTGTATTGGTATCAAGCGGATTACCTCGAATTATTTTTTGAGCACGTTCAAGGACGATAGCCATGAATTCGTCATAGATACTTTCTTGTATCAATGCACGAGATGGACATGAACAGATTTCTCCTTGATTAAAGAAGGCTAATACTGCACCTTCCGCACATTTACTGATGTAATCATCTTCTTGTTGCATGATATCTTCAAAGAAGATGTTAGGTGATTTACCACCTAATTCAACGGTAGATGGAATGATATTTTCAGCGGCATATTTCATAATAAGCTTGCCGACAGGTGTTGACCCTGTGAATGCGATTTTAGCAATGCGGGGGCTAGTTGCTAACACTTGGCCTGCTTCAGTACCAAACCCGTTAACGATGTTTAATACACCTGGTGGTAATAAGTCGCCGATGATTTCCATCAATTTAAGAATTGAAAAAGGTGTTTGCTGAGCTGGTTTCATTACGACACAGTTGCCTGTGACTAAAGCGGGTGCTAATTTCCATGCCGCCATTAATAATGGAAAGTTCCAAGGAATAATCTGACCAACAACGCCTAAAGGTTCGTGAAATTGATATGAAACAGTCGTTTCATCGATCTCACCCATTGTGCCTTCTTGGGCGCGGATACACCCAGCGTAATAACGAAAGTGATCGATAGCAAGTGGCACATCGGCATTTAATGTTTCACGGATGGCTTTACCGTTGTCCCATGTTTCAGCGACCGCTAGCATTTCTAGATTTTGTTCCATCCGATCTGCAATTTTCAGCAATATATTTGAACGTGCAGTGATGGATGTTCTAGCCCAAGCATCTTTAGCAGCATGGGCGGCATCTAATGCTAGATTAATATCTTCTTCACTTGAGCGAGGGATTTCGCAAAAGTCTTCACCCGTTACTGGGGTGGAGTTAGTGAAATAGATTCCTTTAACCGGCGCTATCCATTGGCCATTAATATAATTACCATATCGTTCTTTATATGAAACAAGAGAGCCTTCGGTATTTGGGTTTACATAAATCATTCGTTTTCCTTCATGCTATTGTTTTCTGCGAATTGGACTCCAGAGCATATGTCAACAACATTAAAAAGGACATGTCTGTCACTCTCTACCGTTTGACTTAGAATCCATAGCCGTCCCAATACAACACTAAAACTAGGGATCTTTGCGCGGATATGTCAGTATAAAATACGGTATTTTGAAGCGAAGGCATCTCATCAGGCAGATCAGTAATTGTCCTAATAATAAGTCAGTACTCAGCGTAATCTATAAGCATTTGGTAGGCAGGCTAGAACAACGTTATGTCCCTATGTCTAATGGTACTAAATTATGGTTGAGTACTGGGGGGGAATTGTGTAAACATTTGTGACACTGTTTTTTGCAATGAGCTTTGTAGGTTGTTCTGTTGTTCCTCGGTTTGTCGTCCTATTGCCTCGCCTTGCCAGACCACTTTGTTTGACTTACTGTCGACGATATCAATATTAAGTATACCTTCCTGATAATTATCAATAAAAGTTCTATAACTAACCCAAGAATCATAATAAACACGGCCTCGATATTCACGATAACCACCATAACCCGTTATGGGTATTTCATTGATCTGTTGTTTGTTTTTTATATCACGATGAAAATTAATCAACAAATCTGGTTTATTGTTGCTTAAGACAAAGCCTCGTTGCGTCATTTCAATAACCGTGGCTTGTTTAAGGTATTGACTGGTCAATGATTCATAGCGAGAATCGGTATCTAGCGGTTGAAAAAAACCAAATGTCTTGTATTGATTAAAATCAACAGCCGGATTAGACGTGGTGCGAATTGTCGGGTTAATACTACATGCCGTGGTTAAGAAGACGATGCAGAGTGCTATTAATATATGTTTAGACTTCATGGCAGATTCTCTATTTAAAATATGTCTCAGCTTAGTATCAACGCTGAACTACGTATACTCTTTATAGACAACAATAAGCGTTAATCGTCACCATCAAATTATCACAAGAATATTTTAGACTGATAAAATCCTCCATAAAGTCATATTAAGTAATGTCTTAGAAGCTTCTTCAACTATGTAATTTTATGATAGCGTTATTAAATAAATTATCAGAACACCTGTCACGAGATTTTAATTTGAATACGCCTTTCCCTAAATCATGTGCAAATTCTTTAAAATTAATTTCAGATAAATGCAGGGTAATTGATCCCAATACCAAATGGACTATTTAGCAATCTGGGCAATACTGTAGAGCACAACATGAGCCGCTTAATAATGTTTCTATCTAACAAGTAGTTGTTGGTTGCATAGCGTCTTATCCCTTATTTATGTTATATAAAACGGCTAATAAATGTTATTTGTAGTTGGTGCTGAACTAAGGTTGAATGCGGTTAAAGACTTAATTATTCCCCCAAACACTTTTTTTGATTGTGAATCTAGACAGTGAAAATCAGTTGGATTCAGCTTTCCTTCTCGAATAAGAGATTCCAGTTTATAAGGGGCAATTGCCAAATTTACGATATGTGTATGTTCAGTGTTGATGTCTGTTGATTTCATCGTGCTTGTCCGCCAAAAGTACGAACTGAAAGTATAATAATAACAGTAATTAAATGCATATAATAATCATTCGTATTTAGAGGTGTTGGCAGATCAAGTTTACTTATCGCGCTTAATTATCTATCAAGTCGCTTTCTTGAAATGCCCAGACAAAAAGTTGATCAGCTTACTGGCGCGTTGAGAAAGATGGCGTGTTTGAGGATAAACAGCGTAAACACCTAATTCATTATTATCGAGATAATTTTCAAGGATAGGCATTAATCTGCCATCTTGAAGTGCTGCTGTACAAATAAAATCAGGCAAATAGGCAATGCCCCAGCCGCTAATAGCTGCCTGACATGCAAAATCACCATTATTAATTGTCAGGCTTTTAGCTACCTTAATATTATATTGTTCGCCGAGTCCACCTTTGAAATGCCAATTATCTTGGCTTGCTTGATAGTGCAACTTAAGATGACCATTCAGTAGGTCGTTGGGCGTGTGTGGAATCCCATGTTTTTGCAGATAGTCAGGACTAGCACAATGTATTAATTTTACTGTTGCTAGACGCCTCGCAATCAGCGTGGAATCTGTTAAGTGGGCAATTCGGATAGCTAAATCAAATCCTTCTTCAATAAGATCAATGCGACGATCGTTAAAATCTATGTCAAACAAGATATCAGGATATACATCATTAAATTGTTTTAGAACAGGACATAACTTTGCTATGCCAAATGACAAGGGTGCTGTAATTTTAATTCGACCTGATAAAGCTGTATTTTCAGTACCTAGAGAGGATTCAACTTCGTTAATATCATCAATAATTCTGATGCACTGCCTATAAAATTGTTCTCCAGAATCGGTCAGTGTTTGGCTACGTGTTGTGCGTGTTAGCAAGCTAATGCCGAGGCGTTTTTCCAGCTCAGATAGTCGGCGACTGATAGCTGATTTAACCGTATCCAATTGTTCAGCGGCTTTAGTGATGCTGCCCGCTTCGACAATCCGAATAAAAGTCTGCATTTCTTCCAGCTGGTTCATATTTAACTCCCGTACTGAGTGTTTCATCATCGCAATAATTGTTCTAAATATGAGAACATAATATTCTTATTTAGCTTGTTTATTAATTATATAAGAACAGTAAAATAGGCTCATCTTATTTAAAAAGTGGCGATATGTTAAAAAATAGCAGAAAGTCTTACGGGTGGATCAGTATCGTTATACATTGGCTTATGGCTATCGCGATTTTTTTTATGTTTGGACTAGGTCTCTATATGGTGGATCTGACCTATTACGATGCATGGTATAAAGGTTCGTTAGATTTACACAAGAGCCTAGGAATGCTGATATTAGGATTGTTAATGTTTCGGATCTTTTGGCGTGTCATTAATACGCAGCCCACAGCCTTGGCCGGACCCAAATGGCAACAACGGGTGGCACATTGGATGCACCAGACTTTATATATCGCGATGTTATTACTAATGGTCAGCGGTTACCTAATATCCACTGCCGATGGTCGCGCTATTGTCATGTTTGATCTGATAAATATACCTGCATTACCATGGCGCGTTGAAAATCAAGAAGATATAGCGGGGGAAATACATGCCATTTTATCTTGGCTATTAGTTGCCTTATCAGTAGCTCATACATTAGCGGCCCTCAAACATCACTTTATAAATAAAGATCGCACACTTAAACGCATGCTAAAAATCGACAACTCAAATTAACGCTCAATACTTAAATAACTTTATATCGGGGATCTTATGAAAAAATTTATATTAGCTAGTACTCTTACCGCTGCAACCCTATTCTCAGGATTCACTTATGCGGCCGACTACAACATTGATAGAGAAGGCACTCACGCTTCTATTATCTTTAAAATTAAACACTTAGGTTATAGCTGGTTGACAGGTCGCTTTAATGATTTTGATGGTCAATTTAGCTATGATCAAAACACTGCTGATGCATCAAAGATAAATGTGGTTATTCAAACAGCAAGTCTCGATTCTAACCATGCTGAACGTGATAAACATTTAAAAGGTGAAGAGTTTTTAGATGTTAGCAAGTATCCTACTTCAACGTTTACAAGTACAAAGTACGCTGCCATTGATGATAATAGTGGCATGCTAACGGGTGAGTTTTCATTGCATGGTGTGACTAAAACTATTAGCTTTCCGATCGAAAAAATTGGTGAAGGCACTGATCCATGGGGTGGTTACCGAGCTGGATTCAGCGGTAAAACCACGTTAAAACTTACAGACTATGGAATTGATTACGATTTGGGCCCTGCATCAACACATGTAGAACTCGAGCTTTTTATCGAAGGTATTCGCGAGTAATTGACAGCCACAGTACTCCTACTTTTAACTCCTACACTTATGTTTCTCTCGGAGCGCCTTTAATTAAGGTGTTCAGAGGGCAACCCTGGAATTAGGTCAAACAATTTTAAATAAAGGAGACCCAATGCTGCCATTAAAACGTAGTGATGTGCAGGTGTCCCAGACTCTCCGTAGGTCACCATAACAGGTAAGACAAGTAGAACGTATCATAAATGGCATAGAATCAACTGATGGTGATGGCGTTCATTTGACACGGGTCATTGGTTCACCTGAATTATCAATTCTAGCTCCCTTTTTATTGTTTGATGCCTTTTAATGAGCCTGTTGCTGGTGGTGGGCCATTTGTAATGAATACCAAACAAGAAATAGCACAAGCATTTATTCATTTTAGAAGATAATTATTACTTATTGAGGATAGCATTATGACCAAGCCAAACGTAGCCGATAACAAGCCCGCTAAAGTTGAGTTAGAAAAAGGTAAAGAATATTATTTTTGTACCTGCGGGCAATCTGCAAACCAACCGTACTGTGATGGCTCGCATCAAGGTGGAGTGTTCACCCCGCAAGCCTTCATAGCTGAAAAGGATGGCACAGCTTATTTATGTGCATGTAAACAAACTGCGAATGCGCCATTTTGTGATGGAAAACATTTAATGCTATGAACTATTAGTGTTTGCCGAGCTTGTTGTTCGTTATTAATTAATGTGAGTGAACACTTGCTATCAAAAAAGCTGAGATACTGACTTATCTCAGCTTTTTTATTTCTTCTATATTAATCGCGTAAACCCTTACATTTCATACAACCAATAAAAACCAAAACTAGGTACAACCAATGTGTTTTTAAATATTTCTGGACGCTGACCTGTGTATAAATCCATCAGCTGCCCATAATGTGGCGCACCCCAAGAAACTAGTGAATCTAAGTCTAAATTCTGTGGCTTACCATCAAAGTTTGCAACGACTAGAACTCGTTCACTCGTTCTATTAATGTCATAGCGCTCAAACACAAATAAATGTGGATTATCCACTTCAACCAAATTACGATTATTAAAATCAGCAAAAATCCCCGTTTCTTTATGTACGGCAATCATTCGTTTTAAGGCGGTGAAAATGGCATATTCGACAGTTCCACTAGTGTGTCTTAATTCTGCTTTTTGCCAATTTATAATATGACGATGTACCCAGCGTGAGTCACTTGCTTTAATAGGATCATTCACATACGAATCATCGTTAATAGTGCCTATCTCATCGCCATAATAGAGCAATGGAATACCGCCAAATGATAAAATCATACTGTGGAACAATAAGATAAGTTTGATCGAGTTTTCAGTAGCGATTGGATCACCCCTTTCAATCGCATATTGCAGGCCGACCAGTGAGGCTAGTGTGCCGGATATTCTGGCATCGCCGGTTTTTTCATTTTCACCAAATAACACGCCACGAGCATGAGAATCATCAAATTTACCTGAGTAATAATCAATCAGAAATTTACGATGATTAGCCGGCTCGTATCCTGCCAAAGCAATATCCTTATCATCAAAACCTAGACCAATATCATCATGGCAACGTGCATAATTTAACCATGTCGCCCGTTCGAGCTTAACGGGAACATTTTTAATACCTTGATTCAGTAACTTGGCATTTTTGGTGGCAACAGCATCCCATAATAAGGCCATATAGGTCGCGTTATAGGCTATTTCACACTCTTTGGCGATGATGGCATCTTCACCAAAATATTTGGTTACTTCAAGCGGTGCGACGATCGCTTCAGCAATAAATAATACGCCCGGGGCAACTACTTGGCAGCAATCTTTCATTAATTGAAGAATTAAATGTGCCTCACGTTCATTCTGACAGGTACTGCCTATTTTTTTCCATAAAAAAGCTACGGCATCTAGACGAAGTATGTCCGTCCCCATATTGGCCCAGTACAAAATTACATCGAGCATTTCAATGAAAACGGCAGGATTACTGTAGTTCAGATCCCATTGATAATTATTGAATACAGTCATAACCCAGCGCTGCATCTCCTCGTCCCAAGTGAAATTACCTGGTGCGGTTTCAGGGAAGACTTCCAGCATGTTTTGTTCAAACATATCCGGCACATTACGAGATTCAAATGTGTAAAAATAATCTTGATATTTTTTATCACCGGCACGTGCTTTTTGTGCCCATTCATGCTCATCGGAAGTATGGTTAAGTACAACGTCGAGTGTTAATAAGATGTCACGTTGCTGCATATCATCAGAAAGATTTTGTAAATCTTCTAATGTGCCGATACGAGGATCAATTTTTCTAAAATCACTGACCGCATAGCCACCATCACTTTTACCTTCTGGACAACGTAAGATCGGCATTATGTGAACAAGATTGATGCCGAGTTCTTGAAAATAGTGAAGATTGTCACGCATGCCTTTGAGATTACCTGCAAAGCCATTGCAGTATAGGGTCATCCCTACCCATTTTTGACTCAGAAACCAGTTGTAATCTAATTCTCGTTCTATATCGAGTTCTCTAAGCTTTTCAGGGCGACTAATGTATTGTTTAGCCATCGTTTCAACAAGCAGTTGTGCTTGTTGTTCAAAGTCATCTCGACCACCATACAGTTTTTCAAATAATGAATGAATGGCATAGAAATTAGCCCCCAAGCGCGTATAAAAATAACGTAAGTCTTGCTTAGCAATTTTGGGTGCAATGTTATTAAGAATATTGTTAAGCAATGAATGGGATAACTGTTCGTACATGCGTTTCCTTAATATTTATGAATGATTGATACTGAAAATAAACCTAAAATGACGGTTAATTTATAAAGGCGTTATAAAACTCAGAGTTCTTAGACGTTGCCCCACGAATTGACAATACTTGACTGGCAAACTGCTGTGCTAATGACAATATTTTAGGGATAGCCCAGCCTAAGGCTAAGCCATGAATATACATTGCTGTAAAAGCATCGCCAGCGCCTACGGTATCAATAATGAATGATGCCTTCTGTGGAATACATTGATGAAATTGACCCTCTTGGTCGCACACTATGGCGCCTGCTTCACCGCGAGTCACAATGAGATGATCTAAGCCAAATTTAGTGCGTAATATAAGCATATCTTGTTTCATATCGGATGAATCATAACCCAGAGCAATCAGCTCATGATGATTGACTTTAGCCCATCGCGCATTATTTAACCAGTGATGGGTTTCTTCTACAGACCACCAAGGATCACGAAAATTAACATCGAGGAAAACAGATAAATTGGGTTGGGAGGATAGTTCGGATAGCGTTTGACGCGAAACTTTATTTCGTAAGGCTAGCGTTCCGTGATAAAGCAAGCTCTCGCCCGACCAGTTGCTGAGCTCATCATCCTTTTCAATAAAGTCATAAGCCACATCGGGCGCGATGGTGTAATTGGGCTCATTATCCATAATCTTGACATCCACTCGCCCCGTTGGATGGTTATCATCTATTTGGACTGAGCTTATATCCATTTCCCAGTCAGACATCGCTTCGATGATGGTATCACCGAGCTCGTCATTGCCCACACGCGTCAGAAAACGGACATTGTCTTTTAATGCCTGTAAATGCCAAGCAATATTAAAAGGTGCACCACCTAAGACCTGTTCATTGGACGAAAAACAATCAAATAAGGCTTCACCAAAAATCAATAGTTTAGTCTGATCAGTCATTATTTTTCCTTAATATTAAGCATATCTCGAAATTGTGGTGCGTAATGCCATACACCTTCTAAGACACCGGCAGAATAATTACCATTCATTTCTAAATTAGCACTATTAGCGATGTAAAGCGTTTCAGTATTACCGTTTGCTAACGCTAGTTGCTGTGCTTCAAGTTTAATATCTTGGGAAGCATTATCAACTAAAACTGCATTAATTGAACTCGTCAAAACAGGAAGATCATTGCCACTATCTCCTGCAAAGATAACTTGTTCAAGTGAATATTTGAGCTTTTTTTGTAAAAATTCTATGGCATGTAATTTCGTCGCATGGCGAGGTAATACATCAATTAATCCGGTGTTCTTGGGTTCATCAAGACTCCAGATAATACTGGCATCAATGTTAGCTAATAGACTTTCCATTCGACGGATAACATCTACATTATCAAGATAAAGAGGCAAGTAATAGCTTAATTTATGGGTATTTTGCTTACTACTTTCCTGCAAAATTAATTCGCTAACAGGGCTAAGAAGCTGTTTTATATCAAGTGGCTTATGGCCTTTCCAATCTTTATCAATCTCGGCTTCCCACTCGGTCATCTCTGACCATTGATCGTTTATCATACGATAAATTTTTGTGCCTACATCACTAATAATATAGCTGGGTTCGGGTAATGCATAGTTATGTATGGCATGTTTGACGAGGGCGATATGGCGTCCTGTGACATAGACTAAGGTCACAGCCGCATTCGAGCAAAATTGCTTAAATCGCTTACGTGCATCCGGATGCTCGGGTTGAAAACCATTTGGAATAATGGTTCGGTCCATATCTGTACACAGCAGTAATTTAGGTAAGTTCATAAATCGGTTAGAGATCCTGAGACGGTTTAGTTTTATTAAAAAAATCGTAATGTTCTAATGCTTCTAAAATCCCCTTGGCATAGGGTTGACTAGCAAAATAGATGCGTTCTATATCTGCTAATTGTGACAACTCTTCGTGATGGCGATTCGATACCACGGCAGCCAATGTATTGCCTCGCATCATGTCTTCATCGGCACCCGAACCGCCAGCTACAAAGACATGTTCAAGGGGTATTTGCCAGCGGTCTGCCACGTAACGAAGCGCCATCCCTTTTGATGCTCGTATCGGCGTGATATCAAGGAATTGTCCGAAGGCTATTTGAATGTGTACCACTTGCTCCTCTCTATGCAGCATGCTTTTCAACTCTTCAATATCGGCTACTTGTGGATCAATAAAATAGCTTAGTTTGAAGCGGCTCTGCTCTGATTTTGGCTGCTTTTCTATGCCAGCATAGTCCTTTAGTAAACGTCTTATAGCTTGGGGTGACCACAAATGATCAATATGCTTGGTCCAAGCAGTATCGGGCGTTAATTTTGGCGCATAATAAATTTCGGTACCTGAGCTTGTGATCAATATATCGGGTTCTGGGATTTTATTTTTTCGCATCACTTTTAAGGCTATATCAAATCGTCTGCCCGTTGCGACAGCAAACTTAACCATCTTGCGATTTTGTCGTAATAGTGTGATGAGACTTTGCAGTGCGACGTCATCACCAATTAAATTCAGGTCAAGATCGGAGATGACAATATATTCATTGCTATGTTTTGAACGGCGAGTCACCGGCTGACGAATCAAATATTCTGAACGTTCAGCTATTGGTTTAATGATTTTAAGATACCTTTTTACATGGGCATCCCAAGAATAATACTGTCTGACACCTTTCAAGCCTTTATCGACTAAATCCTGCCAGTGTGTTTTGTCTTGAAGTAAAGACAATAAAGCATTGGTAATAGTCGAGCTTTCAAGAGGATCAATCAAATAGCCATTTTCACAATTACCAATGATATCCCTTGGACCACCATCTTCTGTTGCCACTAGCGGTAAGCCAGAGGCTGCCGCTTCAATTAATGTTAAGCCAAATGGTTCGGTTAATGCTGGGTTAACAAATACACCGCCGGATGCGGCTGCAATACGATAAATTAATGATACTTGGTCGCGACGATGATGCTTTGGCATGGCTACTTTGCCATAAAGATCATAACGATCAATGGCAACTAACAAGTTATGAAATACTTCTTGTGCACCCTCTTCAAGATCATCAATATCATCACGATTACCGGCAATGATGACCAAATTAGCCAAAGATTGTAATGCCTTTGATTGACCGAATGCTTCTATTAAAATACCAATATTTTTACGCATATCAGGTCGAGACAAGGCTAGAATGATCGGTTTTTTAGGATCGATTAAATGCTGCGTTAATTCAGTAAATAATGGTGAGTTGAGTTCTTGACCTTTTGGCGGTGTAAATTGTTGAAGATTAGTACCCGGTGGGACAACACGCATCTGATCCGGTTGGTAGTGATCGTATATTTCATACTGCTCTTCGATTTCTTGATGCGTGCTGGTAATAACGCGTTCTGCAGTTGCTAATGTTAGCTCTTCAGCTTCGATACGTCGCGACATGTTATAAACACGTTCTACCTGTTCTGCACTCAAGCCGCTCGCTAATAAACGACTGCGTTTTACTCGACCTAGTGAATGGCCTGTATGTATCAGTGGAATACCAAGTAAGTTTGCTAGATGTACCCCGACAATGCCGCCATCAGCATAATGACTGTGAAGGATATCGGGAAATTTTCCAGCATCACGCATGAAATCAGCAACGTTATCGGAAAAGACATCGAGATAATCCCATAACTGTTCTTTTGGGATATATTCATCGGGACCGGCATCAATTCGAATAATGCGTAATTTGTCGGTGATAACTTCGATGGGTTTGGCATAATCATCGTCGACCAGATCACCAATGACTCGTCGTGTAAACAAATCAACACGTGCGACATCAGGCTCTAAAGCTAGTGCTTGAGCTAGTTCAATCACGTAGAGTGTTTGACCACCGGTATCGGCATCACGGCCTAGTTCTAGATCATGGCCACGAATTAAACCATGAATACTGAGCAATGCAATATACAACTTACCTGATTCTTCGCGCATAATCTTGTTACCAAATGAGGTGAATGAGTATGTTTAACGGTGTTTCGTATTACTTTAGGATAACAGGAATCGTCTTGTTTATGGTTTATCAATCGGCAAAATGATGATATGTCGACTTTGGTTTTGACGGCAAAGTGAAGTATCACAACTATAATAACGCTATACGATCTCAAATAGTCGTTGTGTGAATGATAGGCTATAAAGATTAATGCTTAGCCATGATTTTCACTACAAAACAGGCTTGTTTGTTATCTGCCAATTGCTGACACAATTTGTCAGCGTCACTCTTGTCAGTAAAGGCGCCCAACTGCACTCGGAAAAAGTCAGATTTGCTTGAATTTTTCTCGGGCTGAGTAATGGTTGAGCTCTGTTTCGACAGTAGTTGAGGTGATTTTTTAGTGAGTTCAGTTAATGCTGTTGTGGCTTGTTGTTGCGATTTAAACGATCCTACTTGCACGCGATATTGAGTTTCATTCACTGGCTGTTGTTTCGAAATTAACGCCTTTAGTGGCTGTTGCTGGATTGCGGTGTTTTCCGTTTTATTTTGTTTAAAGGCATCGGTTAATCTATCGGCAAGACTAAGCTGCTCAGCAGTAAGTTTACTTTTGAGCTGTGTTTGTTTGAGGCTTGCTTGTGGATGAAGTTGCTCGCTTGCCAGTGTGAGCCATGAATAAGCAGCAATACTATCTTGTGGCACACCTTGGCCATTCAACAGCATATCGCCAATCATCCATTGGGCATGAGCGTCACCCTTTTTTGCTGCTTGATGCAGCCAATAATAGGCATTTTCTTCTTGTTTCTGGATGGCGACATGAGCCGTTTTCTTTTGTTTAAAAGCATTCGTTAATCGGTCGGCAAGATCGAGCTGCTCGGCGCTTAGCGCTGTTTTAAGCTTTGCGTGGTCAAGCATTGCTTGCGAGTGACGTTGTTCGCTTGCCAGTGTGAGCCATGAATAAGCAGCAATACTATCTTGCGACACACCTTGACCATTAAATAGCATGATACCTATCATCCATTGGGCTGGGCCATTATCATTTTCTGCTGCCTGACGTAGCCAATAAAAGGCATTTTCTTCCTGATCAGCTCCTAACTTGCCTGAATAATACATTGTGCCTAAATTGAGTTGAGCAAGGGGATGATTTTTTTTGGCCGCTTTTATGTAATACGATTGCGCTGTTGGGTAGTTAATCTTAACCCCCTGACCTAAGCGGTATAATTGACCTAAGTTATATTCAGCATCAGGATTATCTAATTGTGCGGCACGATTCCAAGCATTGAGTGCGGTCTGATAATCGTGTTGTTGATAGGCGCTGATACCCTTCTCAACATCATCTGCAAGACTCAGTAGGCTTATTAAGCCCAAAAGTAGAGCAATGACCATTCGGCTTGAAAAAAAGGGTGATAAACGTTTGTTCATGAAAACGTACAGCCAACCTTTATCATAATGAATCGTTCCAAAAGTCTTCATACTACTACAATCAAATTGGTGAGCTTTAAAATTTAAATGCCAGCACCTTTGGCCATATAAAAATCGGTGTTAACAGCGCTGGCTTCTCAACGACATTATTGACAGGTAACTATTTCCGACGTCTTCGCTTTTGCGATTTACTTTGCTTGCACAAGCTTGGTACACATTCTTTATGCTATCGTCATATTTAGGCTATGGCAGCAATTTTATCAAACCGATATTTCATCATCTATGTTGTACGGCGACAATAACTTTTTCCCATGCTTTTTGAACATTCTCTTTTAGTAGCGTTAATTCATCTTTCTTTTCTTTGCTAGGAAAAGCAATCAGCAACATTTCTATTCCGATAGCAATGTAATTAGCACTGGTCATCAGCAGCAACGACATGTCGCCTATTTTTTGAACTATGGCGTTTATACCAATAATTTCATCACCATAATCATCAAAAATCAGATCTGTTTCTATTGAATGTAAGCTAGAATGAACTGATTGGCTGAGTAATGGATAAGTGGTGCGGTAGTCATTAAGCATTCCGGCCATATCAGCTTTCATATAGACTTTAAAATCCTCTCGATTAAGATCTTCTGCATTGGCTATCAGTTTATCTAAATCATCGATTTCATCCTGAGTATAGGTTGCTGTTATTTTTTGTTGCTCTCTAATCTGCTTGAGTAGTTGTAATCGTTGGTCATCATCACCGTAGATCAAAGCATCAAATAAATCCTCATTTTTATGAAATGCGACCAGATCAAATAGGGTCTCAAGCATACAGCGCAGCATGATTTCTACTTGGTGCACCATTCCTCGCTCAGCCATAATAAGCATTGCTTGATAATGGGATAGCATTCGCTGGAAATAGAGCATGACATATACTTCTTTCCTGTTATCTGGATGAACGACCGCTTGATTTAATGCCGAGTGAGCGAGTACATTTAGGTCATTACAAATAGTAAAGTATTGAGAAGTTATCACCTCTAAGGCAATATGATTTGTACTACTTTCATCGGATAAAAAACCAACGTCATTGAATTTTAATTTATTTCTGGTCACTCAACATGCTCCTTTAAAATTTTAAAATAGTAGGTATTATTACTGCACTACTCTCCTCGTTATCAGCTGATGGTAGCACTTAAAAAGTAACAGTAAGTACGAACAATCTCATAACATAATACTATTCTAGCGAGGGACTTAGTTCAGCTCATAATATGCTGTAGTGAGTAACTTTAATGCTACAAAAAAGGTGTGATTTCCTCAACCACAGTGGGTACACATTTCCCTCCCAACGATAGAATTCTAGATTCATCACCCTGGCGATATTTGCCAGTTTGGACTAAGCAAGCTTGTAACCCTACCTTGAGTGCGCCTTCGACATCGGCCTCAGCATCATCACCGATCATTAATACCTCTTCTGGTTTACAGCCAACCGAGTTAACTGCTGCCATAAAAAAGGCGGGTGCCGGTTTGCCTATAATTTGAGCTTCAACACCCGCTGCATATTCCAGCGCTTGTATGAAGGGGCCTGCATCTAAACATAATTGTCCATCACTCTTGAAATATCGGTTACGCCCGATGCCAATGAGTGGCGCACCTTCAACAAGCAATTCAAAGGCCGTATTGAGACGATTATAATCAAATCGCTCGGCAGCATCCGCTACCACAACAGCGTTAGGATTTGACTGTTCAAAATCAGTGAATTCTGCTTCCAAATCTCGATGTATCAAACAGTAAGGTCGGAGGTTTTTCGACTGCAAAAAACGTTTGATTGCACCAGGTGCAGTAAAAACTTGAGAAGGGTCTATAGCAAAGCCCATCTTTTGCAGTGTCCTTAAAATCATCGCTTCTGTTGAGCGAGAACTATTGGTAACGAATCTTAAGGGGATTCCCGCGTTTTGCAATTGATTTATAGCATCGACGGCACCCATGATGGGCGTGTTATCTTCATAGAGTACACCGCTGATATCAAACAAAATTGCTTTAATCATGGCCAAGCTCCTCTATAAGAACTTTAGATTTCAGTATGCTCTAATCTAGCAAAAAAAACATTTTTTAAACAGCAGATAGTGAGCCGTTTTTATAAGATTGATTGCTAGTGTTATGCCCACACTTGTTTAATTCTTATCTGGTTCAGCTAAGTAATAACCGCCAGAAAATTGGTTAGATCTTCTCAGATAAAGCGAATTAATTTAATAATATGACCATTATTTTCAGCAAAAATCAGGCTTGTGATTCGAATTGAACGATCACTCGCATTTATCCATTAGTTTAAGGCTGCTATTGAGTAGATTTAGCTGAAGATCCACCAAATTGACCCATCACAAGTCCCAGTCCCGCAATCATTGCTGCGCCAATGCAGACACCTGTCCAGCCAAAATGTTGATAAAGATTGACGGACAGCCAAGATCCCAATGCACCACCCATAAAATAGCAGGTCATATAGCCGGCATTAAGACGATTACGAATTTCAGAACGTAGCGCATAAATCACATTTTGATTACTGACATGAACAAGCTGTACAGCTAGATCAAGCAACAATACTCCCGCTAATAGTGCGACCAGTGATACTTGTCCAAAATACAGCGGGATCCAACTGAGTAATAAAGCGAGCAATCCCAGTCGAGTGCCTAATTCACCCTTACCTGCATCGGCAAAACGTCCAGCCCATGATGCGGCCATCACCCCTGCCGCACCTGCTAAACCAAATAAACCAATGATGGCATCAGAATAATTATAAGGTGGTTTTGACAGTAAAAATGATAGTGGTGTCCAGAACATGCTGAATAATGCAAATGAAATCAGACCCAGTAAGGCGCGATGTCTGAGGATAGGTTCTTCAACAAATAATACAAGGACGGACGTTAATAGTTGTTTGTAGCTCATTACGCTATCAGCACGATAACGTGGCAATGCCCGAGTCAGTACTATGGCAATAATAAACATAGCCAGTGCTGCCATCCAGTAAACAAATCGCCAACCCACTAATGTTGATAATCCACCTGCCACCACTCTCGCCAGCAAGATGCCAAGCAGTAAGCCACCCATTAGAATTCCGATTACTCGACCACGTTGTTCGGGTGCCGCTAAGGTGGCAGCAAAGGGCACGAGTACTTGTGCCACTACCGAACTTATAGCTGTCAGTGCTGTGCCAAATAACAGCCAAGGTAAGCTTGGTGCAAACCCACTGATAATTAATCCTACTGTCGTCAATATCAGCATGATAAAAATCAAACGTCGTCGTTCTAAAATATCAGCCAACGGTACTAATAAGATTAAACCTATGCCATAGCTTAGTTGTGCGGTGGTAACGATAGAGCCTGCGCTAGCTTGTGTTAAACCAAACTCTGCTGCAATAGTGTGTAATAAAGGCTGAGCATAATAATTAGCTGCCACAGCAATACCTGTTGCCGTTGCCATAAGTAGAACAAGTGCTTGAGTGAGGACAATAGGTTTAGTTGATATTGGTTTCAATTGGTTGATTTACCAGTAGGCTTGGTGGTGAAAATGTCTAGTTTACTATCGTTGATGAGAAAGGGGTTTATAGTTGACTAATATTGGTATCACGATAAAAACGTGAGTTCATTTGCCCGACTGTGTCTATCTATGAAGACTACGCTAGGTTATTTTCGAATAAATCGATTGGCAAATTGCAAATCGGATAAAGTGTCAGAATGTGCTTTATTGCCACGGCCAGTTTATCTAATGTAAGTATTTAACAGTGTCATTAAAGCAGAAAAACCAGCAACAAAAAACCGGAGAAATGTCATGTTAATAGGTGTGTTGAAAGAAATTAAGAATAATGAATACCGTGTTGGCATGACACCGGCGGGTGTGCGCGAGTTAGTGAAGGCTGGGCATCGGGTGTTGGTTGAGCATGATGCTGGTGCTGGTATCGGATTAGCAGATAGTGATTATCAGCAAGCGGGTGCAATCATTGTGGCATTAGCCTGTGATATTTTTGCTCAGGCTGAGATGATTGTAAAAGTGAAAGAGCCTCAATTAGCTGAGCGTGCGATGTTGAGACCGAATCAAATTTTATTTACCTATTTGCATTTAGCGCCGGATCAACAACAAACAAAAGCGTTAGTGGAATCTGGTGCCATTTGCATTGCTTATGAAACGGTCACTGACGAGGACGGCGGTTTGCCATTATTAGCCCCAATGAGCGAAGTTGCCGGCAGAATGGCGGTGCAAGTCGGTGCCCATGCCTTAGAAAAGACACAAGGTGGTATGGGCATTTTATTAGGCGGCGTGCCAGGTGTTGCACCGGCTAATGTCGTAGTATTGGGCGGCGGAGTCGTGGGTCTTAATGCTGCTAGAATGGCGATGGGTTTAGGTGCTGACGTCACTATTATTGATAAATCATTAGCGCGTCTGAAGGTCTTGGATGAGCAGTTTGGCCCACGCTTAAAAACCTTATATTCAACTATAGATACGATTGAGCGAACGTTAAGCCATGCCGATCTGATCATCGGTGCGGTATTGGTTGCTGGCAGAACAGCCCCTAAATTAGTGACAAAGGCAATGTTAGCTAACTTGAAATCTGGTTCGGTATTAGTCGATGTAGCCATTGATCAAGGTGGTTGTTTTGAAACATCAAAGCCAACAACCCACGATGACCCGACTTATGTTGTTGATGACATTATTCATTATTGTGTGGCTAATATGCCCGGTGGTGTTGCCCGAACTTCAACCTTTGCATTAACCAATGCAACCTTACCGTTTGTTGTTGAATTGGCCAACAAAGGTATTCAACAAAGCTTGCAAGATAATCGACACTTACGAGCAGGTGTTAATGTTTATCAACATCATGTTACTTATCAGGCGGTTGCTGAGGCTCATGGTTATGATTATGTCGCACTTGAATCACTGATAAGCTGAGTGTGACATGTCTTAAATACGCAGCGGTACCGAGAGTAAGATAATTGAACATGTCGAAGCTATCGATGACTATATGGTATTGCTTCTATATTTAAGTAAGTATTTACTTCTTACGAAACCATGAGTTGAGTTTAAGCAGATGTAGTCTGGTTTCTGCCATTTAACTTTGATTGATAAAGCGCTGTATCGGCTTTTTGGATAAGTTCACGAAGTAACTTCTCGTTTTGAAGCTCACTAGTACCAAGGCTAATGGTAAAAGGTACAGAAATTTTTCCATCTGAAAATAGTGTGTTTTCGATATAAGTTCGAATTTTCTCGCATAGCTCAACCGAGCCAGATAGTTCCGTTTCAGGTAATAATATTATAAATTCTTCACCGCCAAAACGAGCAAAAATATCACTTTCCCGAATCTGAGTATTTATTAAGTTGACGAGGTGAATCAAAATTTCATCACCAATGATGTGTCCATAGGTATCATTGATTTCTTTGAAATTATCAATGTCTATCATGATGAGCGATAGAGGTTTTTTGGATCGCTGTGCAATAGAAAGTATTTGTTCTGATAATTCAAAAAACGAGCGTCTATTTTTGATCTTAGTTAAAGGATCATGCCTAGATAATGTTTTGAACTCCCGATAATGGCCATGTAGCGTCTTTAGCATTAAAAACAAATAACCCACAAAGCTAATACTGGCAACCGATAAAGCGATAAATATATTGGTAAACAAGTCAGCTATTTCTGTGTTGACCTTGTTAATTGAATATTTTGTCCGTTGGTTGAGTATCATCATAAATTGGTCAATTGGTTGCATGATGGCATGTTTTGCTTGGAGGTATTTCTCTGAATGTAGCAGTTCAATGGCTAATTGTTGATTTCTATTACCATGAATTGTGTATTGGCCATTTTCATCAATAAATAAGCCATCCATTGCATTGAAGGCTTGTTGTTCAAATTGCACAAGAAAATTTGATTGCTCTACTGACAAGGCGAGTTTTTTATACTCATCATCACTAAATGGGAGTTGCTCCATTAACGCTTCTAGTGATTGTTTTGATTCGGGCGGATGAGTCAATGATCGCGTTGGCTCGGTCAAGTCCCAGTAGATATGATCATAGTCTCTTGGCCTATTTGCTTGGCCGCTACGAATGGCTAAGATTTTATGATAATTATCTTTATAGGTATTATCGCCAGTGACTGCGTACATTCTGGCATATTTTGTTAAGTCATCTGAGCTTTGTCTTAACTCATCCGCTTTGAGAAACATTTCATGACGATTATATTCAATATTTTTTAGTTTAATCTCTAAGTCTTCTAATGACGCAACGTACATCCACAATAAGGCGGTTATCCCTAATATAAAAATAGCGATTGTAGAAAAGATAAATTTTAGATTTGTACTCATAAGTTTGCATCTTATCTGTTTATCACTAGTAATGGATTAAACGGGTACTGATCTTTGGTGACTGGGTTTTAATCAATGAGAGTCAAAAATCAACATCGGTTTATTATTTATTGCTGCCAACTTATATCTGGTTTCCAATCACTGACCCACTTAGGCACCTCAACCGCTGGCATTGGTCTAGCAATGCCATAACCTTGGGCTAAATAACAACCCAGTTGTAATAAAGCAGTACCATGTTCAATGGTTTCTACCCCTTCGGCAATCACCTCACGTTTGAATGATTTAGCTAAGGCGATGGTACCATCAACAATTGTTAAATCATCGGGATTCACTAACATATCGCGTACAAAACTCTGGTCTATTTTAATCAGGCTTACGGGTAAACGTCTAAGATAAGTAAGTGATGAATAGCCTGTGCCAAAATCATCTAAGGCGAAGTTTACGCCCAGCGCAATACAGGTAGTCATGATTGTTGACACCTGTTGTAGATTATCTAGGGCGCTTGTTTCCAGTACCTCTAGCTCTAAATAATGAGGTTCAACATCGGGGTGGGCCGCTAGCAATGTGGTCAGTCTATTTGTAAAATCTGGCTGTTGTAATTGTACTGCTGCAATATTTACGCTAATGTTTAAAGGGAGATTAAGACCCATTTTTTGCCATTGGCTGATTTGTGTCAGAGCGGTCTCAATAACCCATTCGCCTATCTCGATACTCATCGGATTATTTTCAATGATAGGCAAAAACTGGATTGGGCTTAATAGGCCTCGTTCTGGGTGTTGCCAGCGAATTAAAGCCTCGAAACCAATCACACTACCTGTCCGCATGTTAACCTTGGGCTGATAATAGAGCACAAATTGCTGCATATCTAGCGCGTTGCGAATAGCCTTTAGGTTCTCTCTTTGCAACCTAATAGCGACATCTTGAGTGGTATCAAATAAGTGATAACGGTTCTTTCCCGATTCTTTAGCCATATACATCGCTTGATCAGCATGGCGCATCAGCAAATCAGCATCTACACGGTCTTGAGGGTAAAGCGTAACGCCGATACTGGTTGATACCTTTAATACCAAGTCACCGACGGTAACTGGCAGAGAGGCTGCCAATAAAAACCGCTCTAATACCGGCTCACAATCTTCAATGTTGGCTAAATCGCTTAATACTGCAATAAATTCATCTCCGCTAATACGGGCTATGGTATCGCCTTCACGTAACACCTCTTTCAGACGACGAGACATTACAATCAGCAGTTCATCTCCTACATCATGACCATACTGATCGTTGACCTCTTTGAAGCTATCTAAATCCATAAATACCACGGCAAGTGAATTCTGATGGCGTTGGCATTGCAACATGGCTTGAGACAATCGGTCGGCAAGTAATGACCGATTGGGTAGTTTAGTGAGTATGTCGTAATGGGTGATCTGCTCTAATTGGTCTTGATGGCTCTTGAGCTGGGTGATGTCGGTAGACAAGGCGACATAATGAGTAGTCACTCTATTTGAATCTCTTACAGCGCTGATGGTTTTAATTTCAGCGTACACTTCGCCATCTTTACGTCTGTTCCACATTTCGCCATACCAATAGCCTTCTTTCAGTAGCGCTTGCCACATGTCGATATAAAACTCGGAAGATTGCCTACCCGATTTAAGAATACTTGAGTTTTGTCCAATAACCTCTTCACGGCTATAACCTGTTGTTTGGCAGAAGGTATCGTTAACATCAACTATGGTGCCGGCAGCATCAGTAATAGTGATAGATTCACCAGCGTGAGTAAATACGCTGGCGGCAAGGGCTAACTCATTTGCGCGTTTTTCTTTTTCTTGGTTGGCCAGAATAAGGTCATCTGCTCGTTTATCCTTTTCTTTGTTTTGAAAGGCGAGTTCTACGTTGGCAAGGGCTAACTCATTTGCGCGTTTTTCTTTTTCTTGGTTGGCCAGATTTCAAGTGTCTTCAGCTTGCTTTCTCTCGGTGATATCAATCATCGCGGTGAGACAGTCCGTGCCTGTGATGCCAAAATTCGCCTCGATACTGAGCCACAACGTCCGCTTGCCAACCATCGCTATTATCTCACAGGATTGTATGCCGTCGCCTTCAAATGCTTTTGCCAGGCAGCGGTTGAATAGTTGTCGATGTTGAGCCGTTACATAGCTTGAAAACAATTTTCCTACCAAGTTGGCTCGCTCAATACCCAATAGACTGGCACCTCGCAAATTGACCTGACTAATGATGCTATTCAGATCAAAAGCAAAGTAGGCAATCGGTGCAAATTCAAATAACTCGGTGTAGCGATAATGCAATCTTTCTGTTATCCGTGTTTGCTCTAATTCCTCATTCTGCATTTCCAACTCGATTTGATGAACTTGCAGTTCGTGTAGCATCCTTTTGGTATGCTGTTCGCTGGGGATAGTTTTGTTGCGCTTCGCCTGTTTTTTCAGTTGGGCTTCAGCACGTTGGCGTGGCACTGCTGACGATGGCTTGGACGACTTCGGCGGCGTGGTCATTTGACCGGCCTTAGTGCACGTAACTCTTTCTCCAATTTCTTGGCTTCGCTAATATCAATAAAGGTAATGACTACGCCATCGATCACGTTTTCCAGTGTACGATAAGGCATAATGCGGACTTTGAACCAACGTTCATTGTCGGCAGTTATCTCTTTTTCTATGAACACCAGCGTCTCTAACACCTCCTTCGCATCCTGTTTCAGTTCGGCATAATCCAACTCAGTCGCAATGTCAGACAGTGGGCGACCGACATCACTTGGGATCAGTTTGAATAGATGGCCGACATGGCTAGTGAAACGCCGGACATGCAGTCTGTTATCCAGAAATATCGTGGCAATTTCCGTACTATTGAGCAGGTTCTTCATGTCGTTGTTGATCCACGACAAATCATCGACCTTGGTTTGCAGTTCAGCGTTCACCGATTGCAGTTCTTCATTCATTGACTGCATTTCTTCTTGTGAAGTAGTGAGTTCCTCATTGGTAGATTGCAATTCCTCGTTGATGGATTGCAACTCCTCATTGGTAGACTTGAGTTCTTCCTGCGAGGACTGCATTTTCTCGTGAAGGGATTGTATTTGATCACGTGCTTGTTGCAGTTCTGCTTGACTTTCTTTTTCTGCTGCACCCGAGTTTCTGCGTGGTGACTTGGTCGGCGTCACCACATCAGTAAATACCACCATCAGCAAGCCAGACAAAGATTTTGGGCTCGTTATGGCTTGCACCGTCAGATTAATGGTTTGTTCACCTACCGTCACATTAGAAATAATAACGGGTTCTACTTGTTTCTGTGCTTTCTTCATCGCTAAGTCAAGCTCATCCTGTAGTCCTTCGCGTGCCATCACGTGAATATTCCAGTTCGCTTTGCCGGCAGCGGGTTCTAGATATTTGCCAGTACGACCATTGATATAGAGTATGTCGCCTTCGGTATTGATCAATATCGCCGCTGGAGTGAAGTTCTGCAAGAGAATTTGATCGGCCTGCGTTTGCAGATTGGTGATGGGTATATTCATTGCTCGGGTTCTTTCGGTTTCATTTTCTACCAAGGACACGACGGGGAACAACCGTGAGGGGAAGTCGACCTCGACACGTTTTACGGGATTATCGATGCGGTTGAACAGCCGTGAATGTTCGCTTATGGGTGAAAACAACGCAGTGAAGTTACCAATGCTTTCGGCATTACCCAGCAACAAAAGACCGTGAAAAGTCAGCACGTAGTGGAACAGTGGGATCAATTTCTGTTGCAATTCTGGTCCAAAATAGATCAGCAGATTGCGACAGGTGACAATATCTAGCTTGCTAAACGGTGGATCCATGATGATGTTCTGAGGGGCAAAGATCACCATGTCGCGAATATTTTTATTGATGCGATAGCCATTTTCATCTTTAGTGAAGTAGCTGGCGAGTTGCTGAGGAGAAACGTCAGCCTCGATGTTCACTGGATAATAGCCTTGTCGTGCAATATTGATGGCATCTTCATCAAGATCGGTGGCAAAAATTTGCAGTGAAAAATGACCTTTTGGTTTGACGTCATCCAGTAAATCAATGAATGTCATTGCTAGTGAGTAGGCTTCCTCTCCAGTCGAACAGGCGGTCACCCATGCTCGGAGTTCTTTACCTTGTGGATAATTAGCTAATAGTGTGGGCAGTGCGACTGACTGGAGTTGCGACCATACTTCGCGGTCACGAAAGAAGTTGGTTACCCCAATTAATAGCTCCTTGAACAGTAGGTCTTGTTCTTGTTGATTCTCACGCAGATAGCGCGCATAGAGTGCCATGGTTCGAATCTGGTGCAGGCCCATACGTCGTTCAATTCGACGATAGATGGTATTTTTTTTGTAGAGTGAGAAGTCATTTCCGCTACGTTCACGCAGTACGATGATTATCTGTTCCAGAGCACTTTTGGTCAGGATTTCCATTATAGGTTCAGCAACAGTCGAGACAATTCGGTGAGTGTGGTTCAAAAACGCCACAATCTGTCCCGGCAACTCTTGTGCTGGCGCTACAATGTCAACCAAACCAGCATCAATGGCGCTGCGAGGCATTGAATAAAATTTAGCAGATTCAGGTGATTGCGCCAAGGCCAGCCCAGCATTTTCTTTGATGGCTCGTAGACCTATTGTGCCATCGGAGCCCATGCCCGAAAGAATGACGCCCACGGCACGTTCGCGCTGGTCATCGGCTAGCGAACGGAAGAAGAAGTCAATGGGTAATCGTAGACCTCGGGCAGCCGAAGGATCAAGTAGAAAAAGCGTTCCGTGGAGGATGGACAAATCTTTATTAGGTGGGATCACATACACACAGTTCGGCTCTACTTTCATATGGTTGCCAGCTTGTGTTACTTTCATTTGGGTAATGCGTTGCAAAAGCTCAGGCATAATGCCTTTGTGATTGGGATCAAGGTGTTGGATGACAACAAATCCGAGACCACAAAGAGCTGACACATGAGAAAAGAATTCTTCCAATGCTTCCAAACCGCCAGCAGAAGCACCGACACCCACAATAACAGGTGTGTTTGCAACAGCCAATTGATTTGAATTAGTGGAAGGACTTGGCTTGGTAGGTTTTTTAATATGCTTTTTCATCAGGATGAATTCGCTTTATTATGCATAATCATATTATATACATAATTAAGTGATACTTGTTTCATTACATAAAGTCGCTTTATGAAGTAAAAAAGTGCACAGGCCCTTTTGCTAAAAATTAAATTACACCTGAGATACACCATTAATAAAAAATCTCAAACATCGAGAACAGACTAATAGTCTTAATTTTTACATCAAGATATGATTATAAAGTGTTTTATAGGCATTTCTTGAACTTTGCCTTCACTACTTGCCACTAAAATCTCAGCAACAATGAGTTAAGCTTGCTTATATTAGCTGAGTTTTTTGGTGATTTGAGCCGCTAGTTATGGTGTTAGAGTATTGTTGCTCGCAACATCGATGTTGAAATAAACAAATTAAATATGCCATGAATCATCAGGTTTCCAGCTATTTATCCACGCTGGAATATCGGCTGCTGACATTGGTCTTGCAATACCATATCCTTGTGCTAACTCACAACCCAGTTGTAATAATGCCGTGGCGTGTTCAATGGTTTCAACCCCTTCGGCAATTACGTCACGTTTGAATGATTTAGCTAAGGCGATGACACCTTCAACAATGGCGAGGTCATCAGGATCCACTAACATGTCACGTACAAAACTCTGGTCTATCTTAATCATGCCTGCGGGCAGGCGTCTGAGATAAGTGAGTGATGAATAGCCTGTACCAAAATCGTCTAGGGAAAAGCTGACGCCGAGTGCCATACAGGCATTCATCACGGTCGAAATATGATCTACGTCATCCAAGGCAGTGGTTTCCAACACTTCTAGTTCTAAATAACGCGGATTAACATTGGGATGGGCGGCTAGTAATGTGGTTAGGTGCTCTACGAAATCATTCTGCTGTAATTGTACCGCTCCAATGTTGACGCTGGTACTAACGGTTAGCTTGAGCCCCATTTCTTGCCATAAACTGATTTGAGTCAATACCGTGTCTAGCACCCATTCCCCTAACTTAATACCCATGCTGTGGTTCTCAATTATCGGCAAAAATTCATTCGGCTGTAAGAGGCCTTGCTCGGGATGTTGCCAACGAATTAATGCCTCAAGACCAATTATAGTGCCTGTCCGCATATTAATCTTAGGTTGGTAATGGAGTAAAAACTGCTCATTATCTATTGCGCTTTGAATCGCCGCTAAGTTTTCTCGCTTGATTTTAATGGCATCATCTTGAGCGGTATCAAATAAGTGATAACGATTCTTACCTGCTTGTTTTGCCAAATACATGGCTTGGTCAGCATGCCGCATGAGCTGGTCTGCATCTACTTTATCTTGGGGATAGAGGGTAACGCCAATGCTGGCCGAGACATGTAGTTCGACTTCACCTACCTGAATGGTTTCAGATGCTGCGATTAGTAAACGTTCTAATACGGGCTGACAGTCTTCGATGTTGGTTAAATCGATTAATACAGCAATAAACTCATCACCACCGATACGGGCAAGCGTGTCACCCTCACGTAACGCCTCTTTCATACGTTGTGATACAATGATGAGCAGTTCATCCCCTATATCATGACCATGAGTATCATTGACGTCTTTAAAACCATCTAAATCTAAAAATACTACTGCTAGTGAATTATTATGACGCTGGCTTTGTACCATAGATTGTGACAAGCGGTCGGTGAGCAATGAACGGTTGGGTAAATTGGTTAAAATGTCGTAATGAGCAATATGTTCTAATTGGGCTTGATGTTCTTTCATCGGCGTAATGTCAGAACCTAGTCCTACATAGTGAGTCGCCAGGCGGTTTTTATCATAAACAGCACTGATGCTTTTCATTTCAGCATACACTTCGCCATTTTTACGCCTATTCCATATTTCGCCATCCCAATATCCCTTGTTGACTAGCTCTTTCCACATGTCGACATAAAATTCGGCTGATTGTCTTCCAGATTGTAGGATGCGTGAGTTTTTGCCAATAGCCTCTTCACGGCTGTAGCCAGTGATTTGGGTGAAAGTATCGTTAATATCGATGATTTCGCCTGTAGCATCACTAATAGTAATGCTTTCACGAGCATGAGTGAATACACTGGCGGCCAGTTTCAGTTTTTCTTCAGATAGTTTACGTTCTGTGATATCTGCATGAATACCTGTCATTCGCAGCGGCTCTTGCATTGGTCCTTTCTCGGTCACTTCAGCAGTGGATTGGAACCAGAGCCAACTCCCATCTTGTTTACGCCGACGATATTCCAGAGACATTGCTGAGTCACTACGGAGACAGTCACGAAAAGCTGTCATTACAGCATCATAGTCATCAGGATGTATGTTGTCTTTCCAGTTCTGTAAGTTGCTATGAAATTCAGCAGGGTCGTAACCCAACACATCTGGATAATCTGGACTTACACGTATATCTCCTGTTTGCAGATTCAGCTCGAACCAGTATTGCTTTGAGCTTTTCAAGGAAAGCTGTAAGTGTTCCTCTTTCTCTATTAATGCAGTTTCACTCTGCTTGCGTTCGGTAATATCTGTATGCGTGCCTACTACGCGCAGCGGATTGCCGGCAGCATCGCGTGCAAACACCAGTCCGCGGTCGAGAACCCATTTATAGCTGCCGTCCTTGCAACGCATACGGTGCTCGTTAATGTAAGTTGCCGTCTGGCCATCGAGGTGTGGTTGCAGATCGGCCATCACGCGCGGCATATCCTCGGGATGGACGCGGCTGGACCATTCATCGAGTCCGGTGCCTACTTCGTCTTCAGTATACCCCAGCATTTCTTTCCAGCGTTTTGAGTAGATGACTTGGTCAGCTTGTATGTTCCAGTCCCACACGCCATCACCTGAACCCTCGAGCGCAAACTGCCAACGCTCTTCACTTTTCTTTAATACAGATACAGCTGACTCACGTTCAACTTGTCGTCGATAGTAAAAAAATATTGAAATGACTAAAAACAGAGCAATGAGCGGGCTAATGTATTTTAATATGTCTCGCAGTTTTAATTGTTTGCTCTCGTAAACGCCAAACCATTTGTCATAAATTTTGGTGTAAATACCGTTAGTATTGGTGATCACTATAGCTTCATTGATCTTACTTAATAAATCGACTTGTCCTTTAGGTACCGCAAATGCAAACTTTTGAGAGAATCCAGCTGGCGTCTTTAATGGCTTAATATCAGTCAAGCCAAGAACTTCTAGTGATTGCATGCCAACCAGTTTACTTAGCAGCATGGCATCATGCTTACCAGATGACAGTAATTTTAGACCTTTTGCGATAGTGTCTACTAATACCAGTTGCTTGCTCCATCCTTTAGATATGGCATAGTCGTGTCCTAAGTCACGATTTAGCACAATAATAGATTTTCCTGATAAATCGTCCTCAGATTGGATATCTGTTTTATCTTTACGGACAAATATCGCACCATTAACAACGACATGCGGTAAAGAGAATTCAGCAAACTGACGGCGTTCATCAGAAATAGCAAGATTAATTAAGACATCAATCCTACCTTCTTTAAATTCCTGAAGTATCTGACGAAATGGCAGCACGCGTATGGTATATTTCAGTCCTGCTTCGTCTGCTACTGCCTTCCAGAAATCTACGGTGAATCCACCTGCTGTTGAATCTGTCATTCCTGTAGCAAATGGTGGGAAGTTCTGTTCACTACCTATTACTAGCGTTTTTTGATTACTTTGAATATTAGAAGTAATAGTCTCTGCCGGATAGGCAGTAGCAGTTATTACAGTGAGCATAATCAACAATAGCAACGTGGTCTTTTTTATCATCATACTAAATATACGTCCACAAGTTATGGCACTATAAAAATAGAATTTGAGCACACTTTGTATTGTGCGACTTTTGGCTACTTTATACTAAATTATAGATAATTTGTGGCGGTTCAATAAAAAAGCCCCAACACTGAAGCTAGTGCTGAGGCTATATTATAAAAGGTCGACTGGCAGAGAATTGCACCCTATGAATTATGCGTTACTTGAGGCAACTTAAGCTTATCTCCTGCTGTTACAATGCTGTGAACGTTGTTTCCATTCTTATTTTTGCAAATTGATCTCTTGCGCGGTTATGTATATCAACTACTCGTCTACCGTAAGGCCGGGTTCGACCATGAGGATTTGATATCAGGCTCTCAGCGTCAAAATTTCTTCTTTCACCGATATGTCTGCGATCGTTATAATGTTTGAATGTACAACTACAGGTTGAGTTTGTGAATAGTTCAAGCACTTCGCTGTAAAGCATTCGCTCGCCAGCATGCTTTGATAAGGCACAATTACAGCCATTTCCAGGGATAATGTCGATAGCTCGATAATTAAGATTATTCATTTGTGCAGTTACCTGATCAGTCTGGATACTTCCAGTATCTATCAACTTTATTAACTAAACCTTAAAAAGACAGTTTATTTCATCTAATGTAAGACCTTGAATAGATAATTATGTGACTAGTTGTTTTAATAATTGTTCCAGTTATTTTAAATTAAAACTATTGGGTCCTTTGTTGGCCTTATTAGCTAATGGATTATGGAGAAATTATATTTCACCATTGACCTCGCCATGGTCCACAAAAAAGCCTCAACACAGAAATAGTGCTGAGGCTTCATTATATATGGTGACCCTACAAGGACTTGAACCTTGGACAAAGGGATTATGAGCTGGAGACTTAAATGTTAACCCTCACCTCGCTCAACTTTTTCTTCGTAGGTCTCTAAGTCGACAATGCCCTGAGATTCGGCAATTGCTTTTTCCTCAGGTTTAATAGCATCTTGAACGATGTCTAATCGCTTCCAAGTTGGAATTGGGGTTTCTTTACAAGGCTCAGGGACATACTTAGATTGGTCGAGCTTTTTGTATTTATGAACATAACGCGGACAATTGACCCAGATTTTGCTTACAGTCACGAAAATCAAATATTGTGCTTCAGTATACTCATCCATTAATGGATGCTTCCGAACAAGCTTGGCAGTACCCTGCACGCGAACTCGATGTGGACTTTCAAAGTCAATAAAAAGCATGCCAACTTTATTCTGACCTTCTATATTGCCGACCGAGTAAAACATACCGTTGCCATCGTATCCGGGGAAAACAAGAGTCTTATCGTCAAGTACTTTCACAAAGCCCTCAGGACCACCCTTGTAGGAAACTGTTGGCATTCCTGCAGGATCGACCGTAGATAAAAAGAACATATCACGTGCTGAGATAAAAGCTTTTTCCTTGTCTGTAATGGCTTCATGTATCCATCCATTATCAAGTAACTCGGCGAGTTTAGTGGTATCGAATTCTTCTTGCAGGGCACGGTGTTCAGCTGAATATACTGATTCCATGAGTTATCTCCTTAAATTTGAAACATAACTTTTATATTTTCATAGTCTGCACAGAGCATTAGAAAGAGTCAAGCATAATGGCGTTAATTGTAGCGTACGCCGCTGCTCTTTTAGGGGGTCTTCTAATTATTGCCATTTTATCTTAATTTAATATCAATCTTTGAGCTGGTGGACTTCCCATACTTTGCTAGATACTTTAATAGTTACAATGTAACTTCAAGCAGAGGTGATTATGATCACGTTATTAACATTATAGGGTTTACATGTGCGAGGCTAATAGGGGTAAGGTGGGTTATATCTCTACGGCCTGAACCAATCTCTGACCGGTGCCTAGCTATTTATTCACGCAGTTACTTGGAGCATTGTTAACTTTATTTTTTTATGGCTTTTCCATGATGTTTTGGTTCTAAAAGAGTATTATTTGTCAACAACACTTTAAAACTGACCCCTTTTGGCTTTAAAACACCGGTTTAAATTTGACCCCCTTGAGCAGAATCTTCATTATTTTATCGCACTGGGTGCAATGCCCACTTTACGTTTATCTTTCAG
>Ga0209390_10000644_pt1 | contig 69728 bp, 59 predicted proteins | sample BON01_FD_187212 | JGI IMG/M metagenome (GOLD analysis project Ga0209390, IMG submission 187212) | Freshwater microbial communities from Lake Bonney liftoff mats and glacier meltwater in Antarctica - BON-01 (SPAdes) (version 2) | ecosystem: Environmental > Aquatic > Freshwater > Ice > Glacier...
TGATGAACATCGAAATAAGTTTGATTCGAGCTTTATTAAAGTGCGAACCGAAATGATTACTTAAAACTGAAAATAAGGTTGTATCTTCGTTACTAACCTTGGAAATTGGGCTTAAATGACTGCTTGATAACATCATCTAAGATACTGATTTTCAAGGTTTTAAACAAGAAATTTAAGACTTAATTTATTGATAATCAATTGTTTATAATTTTTGTCATGTAGTTAGCAATAATCAAATAACTTTAAAAAACTTTTCTGGTCTTTTAAGTATAAATTCTCTTGATTATCTGAATGAGTTTGCAATAATCCAATTAAGAGTTGATGTTGTCACAGAAGATGCAAACGGGGAGGATGTTTTAACTAATATTTTGTTTTCACAAGCTTCATTCAAAAATGGTAGGCTTGTAATTATTGGTAATGGATTTGATTACTCAGATTTCTCAAATTCTAATTTGCAGAATGGGAATGAGTATACAATGAATCAAAATCAAAAAATCCTGAACCTTACAACCAATTTGAATGAGGACATGGTCATTCAAGTTTCGATTTCTACCGATGCCGGTAATATTATGGATGGGGATTCAGAGATTGAGAGAAGTAGTGTTAAGTTATCTACCTCTTTAGGAATGGATAACTTAATTAATATTTCTTTAATGTCGGATTTTGATCAAATTGTGAACCTTGAAATCAGAGATTTATATGGTAATCAAATTAAAGAAAATTCAATATTAAACTTGCTTGAAATTGAAAAATTTCAATTAGTCTTAGGCCGAGAAGCTTTCGCTAACAAAGGGTCTTATTTTGTGGTTATTGTGAAACTCAAAAATGGACAGCTTGTCACGTCAAATCTATTAATTCCATAAATAATAATATTAGGCTGGAATTTTTAAACCAGCCTAATATTATAAATAAGTATGAAAAATCTATTACTCTTTTACGCCATTGTCAATATTAATATTTGTTTTTCGCAGAAAACAATTTCGGTGGAGGTTACACCAAACATAGTTTATTCAAGTTTAAAAGGTTCAGGAAAGATACCACAAGGTTTCTTTATAAATAGGGCAAATCCCTCCATAAATTTTGGCGTTTCAATAGCCCAAACTTTTCATAAACATTTTTCTGTTATTCTTGGTTTTAACTATTTTATGAATAGATATAAGTCAAAATTTTACACCGATTACGAAAAAAATAAAATTCCTTTTTTTCGCGATTTTCTTCAAACGAGCTTTTTTGAACCCAAACTACTCTTTCGATGTTCCTATGATTTTAATGCAAAAAATCGTTTATTCATAGAAACAGGTTTAGGGTTATCTATCTCTAAATCACCTTCTTTTTCAATTAATCAAATTTACCTGACAAACTCCGATACTATTTATTCTAAAATTAACGTTACACCATTAAATAACGCATCATACTTAAAATTGTACTTTTCAATTGGTAAAACATTTTACAACACTCAAAAACTAAATGGTGAATTATTATTTACATATAGACACTCTGCCAATGAAGAGGTTATTAATAGAACTTTAATCCGTGGAGTCGATAGTTATAATTTTAGTTATTTCCGAAATTCATCATATCTTGGAATTACCTTAAAGGTAAATTACAGTTTTATTAAAAAAACTTAAATTCAACGTCTTTTCCAGGGTTGATTTCCTTTAAAATTCGCTGGCAAGTGCTACATGAGCTGAGGTGAAATATTTTTTTCATTGTTGTTTTTTTGTCAAGATAATTTAAATTAACTCATTGGCCCTACATTATAAGAAAAACTCATTTTCACGATCATTGCTCTAATTTATAAATTGTTAAATATTTTAAGAGTTGAATATTATTGAAATACTCTATTTAGCTTTAACCTTATTTATATTATTCGCTGGATTTTAATCTTTTGCTCATACACCATTTTACCTATGAAATTTACGTTTATTTTCATGTTGTTTACGTGTTCGATAAGTGCCCAATCATTCTACATTGAACCAAACATACAAACAAAAGCAATGGTAACCTCTATCAGTTCAACCATTCATAGTAATTTATTGATAAACACAACTCCTTATGTGCAAACGAAAAGTTTAGGGATTATCTGGCCAGATAAGCTTTCTCCTTTGACGTTTGGTTTTCAGGTCGGATATGAGACAAAAAACAAAAATACTAGATTAAGTTTGGGCATTAACGGTGATGGAACAGCATCTGGCTATGAATATGTAGTATTGGCTTATAATTTTGAGGACAATTATTCTTACACGGCAGGTGGTTATGCGTGGTTGGGCAAATCCTACACCAACTTGCGCCTGCAGCTAGAGCAACAAATTTTTACTTTAGGAAGCACAAAGTTCAATCTTTTAGTCGGTTTAGGTGGTTCCTTGCGTGAAAAAAACCTGAGTGGAGGAGTTCTCGGATCAGACGGCATTACAGTTATGTTGGCTGATTCTTCTGTGCAAAATGTTATATACGAATTGCGAAACAACCCAGGTCGGTTTCATGCCAATTTTACAATAGGTTTAAAAGGCGATATTTATTCAAGTAAAGGGAAATACATTTTAAGCAGTTCTATTTTTTATACTCATGGAACTGCTCCCTTAACAACATTGGATCAAAATTTAAGTAATTCTTCAAAACCTTTGGAGACTTACAACAATTCTTTTTATTCTCGTGGTTCTGGTATTTACTTTCAAATAAGTCGAAGAATTCAATTCTATCCTTGGAAAGGGTTTAAAACCAAAAGTGAAATTTAAACTGTGAAAGCTATATTTCATTCCCAAAGAAATTTGAGCGATTACGGATTCACAAACCGTACCAGTTCAGTATTTTAAATGATTTCTCGAGTGACGCTTCATACTGAGGCGTCACTTTTTTAAACTTAAGTCAAAATGAAATTTACATTCACTTTAGTATTCAACTTTTTTTTAAGCTTTACTCAAGGACCGATCCTTTCGTAAATTATAGTCTTACTTACTTATTCTGCATATACTCCTTGTTCTTCTTCTGATCCTCAGCCGAACCTGTGTTGCAACCGTTTGATTTTGCTTTGAACAAGAAAATGAATTTTGCTTTCAGGGTAATTGGCCAATAATCCGATGTAAACCATTTGATGGCTGGCGTTCCTCCGTTCCATTCAGAAAAACCGAGAACAGGCGTTGATAAACTTGGAATGAAATAGGATCCTTTTTTCAATTTTATTCCAAAACCTAAATCGTAATGCAATTGTAAAGCTGCATTTTTTTGAAAACGTTGGTTTTCTGGGAAATGAACTCCGTCGTAATTTTTACTTCCTTCAACAATTCGGTAATCAAAATTGACACCCAAACCATTGTCAATAAAGAACTTTGGGTTTTTGAAATAGAATATTTTATGCGCTGTTACATGAGCGCTCGCGTAGGTATTGTAAAATTTTCCGTTTCCGGTAGCTGAAGAAAGTACCTGATTTCCGGTTGCATCTGTAAATTCCACAAGCGTGCTTTCTTTTCCGCCATATAATTTTACGCCTAAACCCCAATCCCAATAGGAAAGGATACGAAACGGTAAACCTGCGATTTTGAGCGTTGGTACTTTCATTGGGAAATGTGCCATGCCAATATCGAGCGAAAGTCCTAATAAGCCTGATGGATCTTGTTGGTAACGAAAGCGTTGACCGCCATACGAGGAATCTGGTGTAATGGTTTCATTTTTTCTACTGGTCATTGTATATGTCGGGCCAAAGGAAAATTGCAGACCACGTGGTTTGTACATGCTATTGTCTATAGGTCCTCCAAAAACTTTACTCCGCTTTTGTTTTGAGCCCGGTCGCATGTTTTTCTGACCTAATAATCCGCCAGAAAAAGAGAGAATTAGGGAAACAAGAATGAGTTTATGCATGTGCTTTGTCTTTGTCTAACAGTTCTTTTATTTTCTCTATAACGAGAGTTTCGTCCCAAATGTTGTGAATATCAGGAATTTCCATCACTTTGTCCATAATCGCGCGTTGTCTATCACCATGCGCCATAGCTTCGGCATAAGGTGTTTGAGAAAATGTAACGTGGGAGTATAGCGGCAACCATAAATCTGGGTGCATTTTTGTGAATTTCGCTTCAATTTTTTTGCGCAATAAAAAATCCGGATCGGCCGTTTTATCGCGCATTTCAATGTAATTGTACAACGCTAAATCTGCAATTGCCTGACCATTTTTATAATGTTGATCTGAGAAATCTTTCATTAAATTATTCCATTCGCCATTTCTTGCTTCATACAATTCATTAAAAACAGTGCAATCTTGGAAACCAGCATTCATTCCTTGTCCGTAGAAAGGAACAATAGCGTGAGCGGCATCGCCCAACAATAAAATATCATCGTTATATTGCCAAGGATCACATTTCACTGTAACCAAACTTCCAACTGGATTGTTGTTAAAATCCTTTAATAATTCAGGAATCAATGGAATAGTATCTGGGAACACCTCTTGGAAAAACTTCATTATTTTCTCATCAGAATTTAGGGCATTAAAAGACACTTCTCCTTCCATTGTCATGAACAATGTTAAAGTGAAACTTCCGTCGATATTTGGAAGTGCAATCATCATGAATTCCCCTCGTGGCCAAATGTGCAAACAGTCGTTTTCTAATTTATAGGTTCCATCAGAATTAGCGGGAATCTCCAATTCTTTGTAACCGTGACCCAAGTAGCTTTGTTGGTAATTGAATCCTGTTGTTTTTTGCAAACGCGTTCGTACAGCTGAAAAAGCGCCGTCACAAGCAAAAAGTTTATCAAATTTAAATGTCTCAACTTCCTTTTCTAGGTTTTGCATAACGATAACATTATCGCGCAAATCAACATCTTGGCATTTTAAATTGAACAAATACTCAATGTTTGGATAATGCACCGCTTCATTCATAAGTGTTTGATTCAGCAAGCCTCGAGAAACAGAGTAGATTGCTTCATTGTCTAAACCATAAGGTTGGTAAGTCAAATTACCTTCCGTATCGTGCATGCAGCGGCGGTACATTGGTAAAGCTATTTCACGAATTTTATCCGAAACCCCGGCCAAATCCAAAGCTTTCCATCCTCTGTTTGATAAGGCTAGATTAATTGAACGTCCACCTATAATTTCAGACTTTCTTCTGTCTGGACGGTTCTCTAAAACTTGAACTTGATGTCCTTTTTTAGCCATTAATATAGCTTGTAAACTTCCAACTAATCCTGCTCCAACAATTGCTATTTTTTTCATCTTAATTAAATTACGAATTAACGAATTACGAATTCACTTGATAGTTACCCACCGTAATTCAAACATTCGTAATTGCTTATCTGTTCTTCCAATGTTCAGAAAACCTCGTTTTAAAATGAGGTTTCTGTGCTCTTTGCTTTAATTTTCTTTGGTGAACCATGTTGTTGACGCGCCAAAGTACTATTCCACCAACAAGTACCGCTATCGTTTGAAATCCGATTGTGGAATACGCCATTGAACTGTCTAGTTCGCCAACATAATTTACTTTTATTAGTGTTTGAATGTCCATTTCCTATTGTAATCCTGGTATTTCAACCATTTCACTTACATCTTTTGTGTAATCCACTCCATCTACTTTGAAGCCAAAAAGATTGAAGAAATCTAATTCATATCCTTTTAAATCTCCAATTTTCGGTAAGGTTTGCGTTGTTGCTTCTGACCATAGTGCCAGAACTTTCGCTTGAATATCAGGACGCATTTCCAAATCATCAACCCGGATTCTGCCTTTATCATCCAAACTTGTTTCTGCAGAATACAAACGATCATTAAACAAACGAACGATTTGCTCGATACAACCTTCGTGAATTCCTTCTTCTTTCATCACCTTATACAACAATGAAATGTAAAGTGGTATAACAGGAATTGCGGAACTTGCTTGCGTAACTAGTGCTTTATTAACCGAAACATATGCTTGTCCTCCAATGGCTTTTAAGCTATCCGTAATTTTAAATGCCGTTGCTTCCAGATCATCTTTCGCGCGACCGATTGTTCCTTTTCTATAAACTGCTTCTGTCAAAGATGGGCCGATATAAGAATAAGCAACTGTTTTAAACTCATTTGATAAAAGGTCTTGTTCTTTTAGTTCATTGATCCACATTTCCCAATCTTGCCCGCCCATTACGGCAACAGTGTTGTCGATATCTTCTTGAACACAAGGCTCAATAGTAATTTCTTTTACTTCGCCAGTATGGAAGTCGACTGTTTTGTCCGTAAATGTTTGACCGATTGGCTTTAAAACTGATTTATGTAAAAAATCTGTTTTAGGGTGTTTTCGAACTGGTGATGCTAAACTATAAATTACCAAGTCAATCTTCCCTAAATCTTTTTTGATTAATTCAGAAGTTTGTGCTTTAATTTCATCAGAAAAAGCGTCGCCATTTATGCTTTTTGCATATAAACCTACTTTATTTGCTTCTACTTCAAACGCTGCGGAATTGTACCAGCCTGGTGATGCTGTTTTTCCTTCAGAAGGTGGTTTTTCAAAGAAAACGCCAATAGTTGAAGCTCCTGCGCCAAATGCACTTGTAATTCTTGAAGCTAATCCAAAACCTGTTGATGCTCCAATTACTAGAACCTTTTTGGGTCCATCAGAGACTGGGTTAGACTTTGCATATTCAATTTGTGTTAAAACATTTTGCTCACATCCTATAGGATGAGATGTTAAACAAATGAATCCTCGTGTTCTTGGTTCTATTATCATTTTTACCTTATTTAAATCTATGCTAAAATTACTCTTTCTATTATTTGTCCAAAACGGAACGCGTCTTCAAATGAATTGTAAAGAGGCGCAGGTCCAATGCGAATGACATTCGGTTCGCGCCAATCGGCTATTATTCCCTCTTCCCACATTTTATCGAAAAGTGCTTTTCCCATTCCGTGAACCAAGATAGACAATTGGGCGCCACGCTTTGTAATATCCCTCGGGGTTATAATTTCAAACGAACATTTATCACTGTGTTTTGCTGTAATTTCGTCGATGATAAATTCAATATAAGCTGTCAATTTATCCCGTTTTGCGAAAATTTTGTCCATTCCAGCTTCTTCGAAGATATCCAAACTTGCCAAGTGTGCTGCCATTCCTAAAACTGGCGCGTTGCTCAATTGCCAACCTTCCGCACCTCGCATTGGGTCAAATTGTGGTTCCATTAAAAATCTGCGTTCTTTGTTGTGTCCCCACCAACCTGCGAATCGCGGTAAATCTTTGTTGTAGGCGTGTTTTTCGTGAACAAACATTCCTGAAACTCCTCCTGGCGAAGAATTCATGTATTTATACGTACACCAAGCTGCGAAATCTACGCCCCATTCGTTCAATTTCAATTCCACGTTTCCAGCTGCATGCGCTAAATCCCAACCGACAACTGAACCAACAGCATGACCAGCAGAAGTAATAGATTTCATATCAAATTTTTGACCCGTATAATAATTTACTCCGCCAATCATAACTAAAGCTAAAGTCTCGCCCAACTCGTTGATTTTAGCAATTATATCTACCTCTCGCAAGTTATGTTCGCCTTCTCGAGGAAATAATTCGATAAGATTTTCTTGTACATCCAATTCATGAAACTTCACCTGTGATTGTAAAGCGTATTGATCACTTGGGAAAGCTTTTCCTTCGCATAATATTTTCGTTCTATTTCCTTTCGGACGATAAAAGGACACCATCAACAAATGTAAGTTGGTTGTCAATGAATGTGTTATTACAACTTCTTCATTTTTTGCGCCAACCACTTTCGCTGCTTTTTCCGTCAAAAATTCGTGGTAAGATATCCAAGGTTTTTTTGCCAAAAAGTGACCTTCAACGCCATATTTGCGCCATGCATCTAATTCTTCTTGAATGTAGGACACTGTTGATCTTGGCTGTAACCCAAGTGAGTTCCCTGTGAAATAGACTGGTTCACTTTTAGTAAATGTGGGGAAATGAAATTTATCTCTAAAGGAACGCAAAGGGTCTTGCTGGTCCATTTTCTTGGCGAATTCGAGAGAGTTTTCGAAGTTTTGCATTTGGATCTTTTTGTAAAAATAAGGAAAACGTATGAGTTCTGCCACGAATCGGTCTTCGTAAAAACAAGATGCTGGAAGACACTTCGTTCCACTATTCAAAATCCCTGTGCTTCTTTGGGCTAAATACTTTCTACCACCCACCAAAAATTGAATCAAAATCAATTGCCACGTCCACAAATTCTTCATGCAAATCAGTAACTAGCGCGTTTATGGTTGTTTTATCCATTGTGTTTTCTACGGTGCTTTTTTGCAAAGAAAGTTCCTCAATTTCTTGTCTGAATTCTTGTACTTCCTGCATTATAAACCGAAATGCGTCATCTTCTTTTAAATGAACCATTTTCCTTATCGTATTGCACCGCGGATGCATGTACAAGTGATATCCTTCGCCTTTCAAATCAGCCACTCGCTTCCGCAACACTTTTACAAAGGTCTTTAGCTTGTTTTCTGGAAGTTCAGCCAAATCGTTCGCAGAAGTGTTCAACCAATGCATTTCTAGCTTCAAAAGCATTGGCAAATCTTTTTGTTCATAAGCGCCTGTAACCGTTTTCATCAACTCCTCTTTTTCTGCCTTTTTATCGGGATCAACTTCCATATCGGGATGAAGAACTTTGGTTAAAGCGATGTAAATACTCCGTATGTTTTTCGCATTCAAATCATCTTCCGCTTTTTTCAAGACCTCTTTTTCGAGTTGCTTTTTGGTTTTCTTACGTTCACTTTGTTTTGAATCCGATTCGGTCTGGCGTGCCTCTATTTTTTCCTTGAGCCGCTGCTGCGTTACAGGGTCGTCCAAATCCAAATCCTCACCGTCCAAATCCAGACCAAAAATGTCCTCCATGAAACCCGCAAACATGTTTCTCTCCTGTTCCTTTTCTATTTCCAAGCTCTCTTTATAACTCATGGGTGACCAATGATCGTAAATTTTTGTCATTTCAAGGGTTGCTTCTGTTGCCGAGAAAAGATTCTCCACCATTTCTAAAATGATCTCGCCTAGACGACCCATCGTCTTTTTTGACAGAGTGAAACGTTTTGGAAGCTGATGCAACACCAAAATAAAAGCATGTAGAGCCTTTGTGTTTTTGGCTTTCAAAGGATTTATTTCACGAGAATACGTTTTTAGTAAACGATCTATTTTCGTGTTTTCACTTTCTAGTTTCTTCTCAAGTTTATCGATTTGCACCGTCAATCTGTTAAAATCTTTCTGCAATTTAGAAAGTGGTAAACTTGGTTTAGCCACGATAATCAGTTCTTTTTTCTCTGGCAGATATTCGTAATCGTCAAACAAAGTTCTGTTCATTTCACTATTAATTTATAAAAAATAAAGTTAAATATTTCGTTTTGAAAAACGGTGGTCTAGAATGGTTTTTTTTGTACTTGTGTAAAAGACTTTAACCAAAACAGCGCGATTTTGACACAATTACGTGAATTTTTGAGTACACTGGTTTAAAGAAATCATTTGTAGCTTTTCTTAAACTAATGTAGGTGATTTTGAGTAAATAAAGAACCAAGAGGAATAGAGCAAAAGTAGTGTGGAATTTCTGTACGCAAAACATGCAATTAGAAAGTGAAAAAAGAAAATGCGCAACAAGACCTTGCTGCGCATTTTCTTTGTTTTGCCCGACAATTAGGCTCTAAATTGTAATTGTTTGTTAATCTTTATTTCCCAGTTTTTCGCAAATTCCAGTTCATCTTTGAGATTAAAACTTTCGCTAGCGTTATAAAACTCCATCAAAAATGCTTCAATACCTTTTGTTTTTGGGATGAATTTCAAATTTACACGTTCAATTTCTGAAGCATCTTGACTTGCTTTTTGACCAAGAGAAAATATCTTTTCCAGTTCACATCTCTGGAAATCAGATAATTTTATCAGCTCTCGTGTTTCTCTGTCCTTGTGTTTTCTGTAGAGAAATACTTTATTTTGGTTTCCATCGAGACCAATAATCGCACTTGTTGTAAATTCAAAATCTGTTAATTTTCCTTCTTCGTGGGCTACCATTTTCGAAATGGAAAAAAGCATTTGTCCTCTGATTTTTTTTCTATTAAAGTGTATAAGCGCGAAAGGCAAAACACAAAGAGCCAACATAAAAAGGCCGACTACCATTGTTCCTGTATCCATTTTTTTAAATTTTAATTCATTCATAATTCAGCAAACGCTTACCAAAAGCGACTGTAATAAAATTTCGAAGCGGCCGTTAAAAACCCGACCGAAAATGGATTACCCGAAGGTATGTTGCGGATACAATTGATCCGTTTTTCTGGATGCAATTAATTGATTGTGCCAAATAGCACTGTATTGTTTGAATTTTGAATTCTCTTTTGAAACAATGGTGTGAAGAGAAACAAGACGGTCACCACTGTATTTCTTTAAACCTGCTTGATCTGTATTTTGAATATTATCTCCGACAATTTCTATTGATTCATAAAGAAACTCATTCGCTATAATTGAAATTTGATTTTGCTTCTTTTGGAAATTGTTTTGAGAAGTTTGAGTCGTCTGGTTATTTAAAATAGACAAGGGATTAATTGCGCTGAGATACAGCGACAAAAACACACGCATTACAACTATCTTATTCACACTCTTCACAATTCAAATGTATAAGAGATTTTGATTCGTTGTATATTATCAATGTTAATTTTAGTTTTTTTGGGATTAGTTTCTCTTCAACACTTTCAACTCTTTTCATTTTTCTTTTTTTAAGCTAAATAATTGAGTATTCTTTGAATTAAAAATCAAGTCATATTTGCGCTTAATCTCTTTACCTATAAGTTGATTGCATTTGTCTTTTTTTTCATCTAAATTACCTAGTACAAAAACATAATCTGCTTTTTGCATTTGATTTTTTCCATTTGATTTCCAATATAAACAAGGAAAATTTTTGCCATCCTCATCACCTAGGAATATATTTGGCAAGCTTTTCTCATTCCACAAAATTGGAAAATAATCCGTTGTCGCTTCATAGTTCTCCAGCACTACCATGGGTTTTTCTACTCCCAAATAATTTGAAAAATGTTTTAATAGCCAATTATCGAATCGGTTTATGGGCAGAACAAGGCTGTTTTCCTCAACAAACTTTGAGGCCTGCAGACATTCCATTGCAATAAGGTTCAAATCCATCAATTGCTTTCTGTAAAACCCATTCAGTTGATAGGTAAACAAAACCGCAAAACAAATAATTGGCAAGCTTACCCATTTTGGAATTTTTTGAGTCGATAACCAAATAATTAAAAATAAATAAAACAACATACTTAGGCGCACAGAGAAAAAACCCGCGATTTCATCTGAATCCGGTAGAAAAAAATAGAGTAACAAAATGATTAAAATAGCAATTACCCAAAACCCAGATTGAGTATAGGATAATTGTTCTTTCCTTATAAACTTTAAGTATGCCCATTTTCCTAGAGCAAAAATGGAAAGTCCAGCAAGGATGTAAAATATTTTTCGCGTGTACATCTGTTCCACATTTCTATCGTAAGCAATTATAGCATCAATATTAAACAAGGCTCTCCACAACTCCGTTACAGATAAATAATTATTATTTCCTGAAGGTGTTTGGTCAATAACATACAGAATAAGTAAAACGAGTGGCAAAAAAGAAATTGCAACTAACCATCCTGCTTTTTTTAAACTTTTCTGAATCGCTCGATTAGTATCTGTCTCTTTTTGGAGTACGTCACTTAATCCTTTCCAAAAAATATGCAGTCCTATGAAAAATAGTAAAAGAATAAATATAAAAAGGTGAGAAAAATAAGTAACGGTTATCAGAACAAATAATATGAAAAATATCCGCGGATTTCCTAAGTTTTCTTTATTGTTGAGCCAAAAACTTAAGGTAAAAAAAAGAAAAATTAACGCCAATGAAAAGTTGTAAAAACCCATGGAAAGAACGGCCGAATATAAAAATGGAAAGACCAAATAACTTGCCCAGATTCCCTTCGGCGAAATTGCATGAATCAAAGACCGAAAAGCAAGTGGTAATCCAATGAAATAAATCAGTAATAACCATTTTTCTGCATAAGCCGCGGATAAAAACAAGTCAAAACTCATAAGAATGAAATGACCAATCCAGTTTGGCGCCAAAATGGGGTTCATCGAATAGTAAGCCGCCAAGTAAGCGTTCTGGTCAAACAATAACTCTTTAATTAAATTTGCATTGTATAGATGTGAAGGTCCGTCAAGCGATGGGAAAAATGTTGTGTCTATAATTGGCGCTAGACTCAGTATAACGACAAGTAGGAACAAGTACTTTTCAAATTTTACTAATTTATGCACCTTTAAAGGTAGATATTTGAAACCATTTCATTGCAAATATATTCAGCCACAGACTCATCATGGTAAAGTTCGTGTTTTTTATCTCTCAAAATAGACGGGTAAATTTCCATCATTTCAAACCATTCATCCATGGGGCGATTCATGTCCTGATCTCCAAAAAATAATTCAATTTTAAATGCTGGTTTTTGGTGTTCTTTTCTTAAGCGAGTAGTTGAAATAGCTATGAGCTTAAAAATGCTCATTCCCTTCAACCCTGCTTTCCAGGCAATAGTTCCTCCACAATACTGAAAGCTAAAAATGTTGGGTTTTTATACCTGAATTTTATCAGGTTTTCTGCTGCTCGATTTACTCCTCCTGAAATCCTCTTTTCATGAATTTTATCTTTTGAGCCGCTTTCTGTTTTCAATTCTACCAGAACTAAGCTATCCAAAATCTGTATTTCGAAATCGTTTTTTAAATTTTCTATATAATGTTGCATTCAAGCCTGACGTTCTAACCCATTAATATCCGATAGAATGACTAAATGAGGCTTTTTCATTCTTCCCTCTACAAAAATATTCCGTCATAGGTCGTGTTTCTTTCGGTTGAGTATACATGCCGATATTGTGAACTTTTGAATTTCCTTTTGAAATTGAAAGTGATAACCACGATGAAGTCGAAACCATTTTTCCCGCAAAGATAATGTGACCAAAGTGATAAGCATAATTAGCCAATTGTCGGAAAATTGCTTCCGCAACTGAATGCTTTTGATTGCGAATGAAAATTTCTTTTTCAATGTCCGACTCCGAAAGTTCACTGAATGATTTAAACAAACATGCCCAGCCCTCCTTCCAAAGAATAATCATGTCCTGTCGAGAAGCTTAGATATTTTCAAATTCTTCATCGCGCTGACGCCATTCCTTTTCTCCCTCACTCGTTAAAAAATCTGTCCATCGTGATAAGATGTTCCAGTGCATGCTTTTTACAATCATTGCAATAGAATTGGAGTCGCCGATAAACTGATAAAACAGATTTTCATCCGTAAGATGGGCAAATGTTTTATCGCCTAATTGCCTGTAATGTTAAAAATTAGATAATTAGAGAGGGGAGGAAAATTGTTTTTATTTCTTTTGGTTTGTAAGAAACTCAAACTACTGAATTTAATTCAAATTGTCCTTACGAAAACTTAACGCTATAAAAGGCTGGCAGTTTCTAAAATGCTGATTATTCGTATATATATAGCTCGCCAATGTCTCAAAATGAATATTTGTTAACTTTTTTTAACGGACTGATAAATAACAATTTAGCCTTCTACGTTGTCTTATGTTTAGTATTTACTAATAATCATTAAACAAAAATTTATTCGTATGAAAAAATCTACATTTATTATAACAGCAATGTTGCTGATTTTTAGCACAAACAGCTTTGCGCAAACAGCACGAGTTCAAGTAATTCACAATTCAGCTGACGCTGCAGCCTCTACAGTTGACATTTGGTTAGACAACACATTATTAATTGATGACTTCCAGTTCCGAACTGCTTCACCATTTATTGATGCGCCAGCTGGAGTTCAGTTTACCATTGGCGTAGCGCCAGGTAACAGTACAATGTCTTCTCAAAGCATTGCAACATTTCCTTTGACTTTAACAGCAGGAGAAACATATATTGTTGTTGCTAATGGAATTGTAAGCGCTTCAGGCTACACACCAACACAAGCATTTAACTTAGACGTATATGGAATGGGTCGCGAAGCAGCAAGTACAACTGGTAACACAGATGTTTTAGTCGTACACGGTTCTACAGATGCTCCTGTTGTGGATGTAGTTGAGTCAACCGCAGGAACAATTGTAGATAACGCTGCTTACAGTAACTTTTATGGCTATTTAGAGTTGTCGACTGCAGATTACATCCTAAATATTCAAGATGAAAACAATACTGTAACAGTTGCTGCTTACCAAGCTCCGTTAGCAACATTGGGATTAACAGATGTTGCTCTAGTTGTTGTTGCTTCAGGTTTTTTAAACCCAGCTAATAACTCTAACGGCCCTGCTTTTGGTCTTTATGTTGCATTGCCATCGGGTGGTGCATTAATTCCTCTTCCAACAACATCTGGCCTAAGTCTTTCTGAGGAGAAGAGAATTTCATTCGAAGTCTTTCCAAATCCAACTACAGATATTTTAAATATCACGAGCAAAACTTCATCAAAAATTGATGTTGTAGTAAAAGATGTTACAGGAAAAGAACTGTTCAGTGAAAAAGCAGTTTCTGGTTCTGTTGATATTTCTAAATTGAACGCTGGTCAATATTATGTTACAATTTCTAGTGAAAACTCAACTGAAACTGTTTCAATAATTAAAAAGTAATCTCTCCTTAATATTAAAGTGTGTATCTTTCTTGGTACACACTTTTTTTTGTTCTAAACAATTCAATAATTGGTTAATATTTTTGACTATTCATATCTAATTTCCTTAACACTTTTCTAGTCCCTACCACTCGGACAGTTTATAGCCCTGACAATAATAAAACATCAATCATTATTCTAATTGACAGACCTGCTCCTATTTAGGAAAACAAAGTAAATTGAAACAAAACCTCTACCTTTGCAATCTTAAAATTCTTCAACTTTTCACAAGTTGAGTTGTTAATACATAAGATAATATAACATCATGACTTCAAAAATAAAAAGAACCAATTCCGAAGCCTTATACGAAAAAGCGAAAACATATTTCCCTGGTGGTGTAAACTCACCTGTACGCGCTTTCAAGTCCGTTGACGGAGCTCCTTTATTTATGAAAAAAGGCAAAGGAGTAAATGTTTGGGACGAAGACAACAATGAATTCATCGACTTTTGCTGTTCTTGGGGTCCACTAATTTTAGGACATAGAAACGAAAAAGTTTTTCAAGCTGTGGTTAACGCAATGGATAACGGTTCTAGTTTCGGCGCACCAACGGCGCTCGAAAGTGAATTGGCTGAATTGATTTTATCTAATAATCGCTTCATTGAAAAGATAAGATTTGTTTCCTCAGGAACAGAAGCTGTAATGAGTGCGTTACGATTAGCGAGAGGTTATACTGGAAAAAATAAAATTCTCAAATTTGACGGCTGTTATCATGGACACGTTGATTCTATGCTCGTCAATGCAGGCAGTGGTTTGGCTACTTTTGGAATTTCTTCTTCTGCTGGCGTTCCTGAAGTTTTGGCCAAAGAGACACTTGTTCTACCTTTAAACCAAATTGATGCTTTGCGCGCATGTTTTGAAGAGCATGCTCACGACATAGCGAGTGTAATTATTGAGCCTATTCCAGCCAACAACGGTTTGCTCTTACAAGAAAAAACATTCCTTTTGGAACTGCGCAAACTTTGTACAGAATACAATGTTTTACTACATTTCGATGAAGTTATCTCAGGTTTCCGAGTTGGGTTTGAGGGTGCTGCTGGTTTATATGATATTGCGCCGGACATTATTACTTATGGCAAAATAATTGGAGGAGGTCTGCCGGTTGGAGCTTATGGTGCAAGCAAAGAAATTATGGGAATGGTTTCTCCTGATGGACCTGTTTACCAAGCTGGTACTTTAAGTGGAAATCCTGTAGCTATGGCGGCTGGAATTGCACAGTTGAAGGAATGTGTTAAGCCTGGTTTCTATGAAGATCAAGAAGAAAGAACAAAATATTTCGTGAGCGCAATAAACAACCACGCAAAAGAAATAGGATTTGACTTCCAGCTGGTTTCTGTCGGCTCCATTTTTTGGCTTTCTTTCGATGGAAAAACCACCATACGTGAAAGCGCTCGTATCAATTCTGACATGGCTGGATTTCGCAAATTATTTAATGCTTTACTGGACCGCGGGATTTACATCGGACCAAGTGGTTATGAAGTTGGTTTTATTTCACAGGCACACACTAAAGCTATTTTAGATATTGCTATTGAAAAGTTTTGTGACGCAATGAATGAGGTAATGTAAAGTTGATTTCCTCAGAAAACGTTAATTAAAGCATATTTCCGAGATTAAAAACATGTGAATAATATTTTTTACAAAACTTTAATTCTCTAAAAAGCGCCTTTAGATTTCTCTGAAGACGCTCCTTTTTTAATCTCATCTACATGTTAGATAACTGGTTTACTAAAAGAAACTTCAAACATCTTGCTCCAGTATTTTCCTGTCATATAGAATTTTTTATTGTCTGGTGAATATGCTATTCCATTCAATACGTCTCCGCCACTTTGACCCAAAGGAGCTAAGTCAGATGCATTAATTGTTGCCAAGACCTTTCCTGTCTCCGGTTGAATAACGACAATCGCATTGGTTTGCCATACATTCGCATAAATAAGTCCGTCAACATATTCGAGTTCATTCAAATTTCGAATTGGCCCATTATCGTCAGATACATCAACTGTTTCTATAATAGAGAAGTTTTTTGGATTTCTCTTTGTAATCCTTTCTGTTCCATCCGACATATATAGAACCTTTCCATCGTTACACAAACCCCACCCTTCGCCACGGTAAACCATATCGCGCAATAAAGTGAGCGTCTTTTTATCGTAAACGAAACACTTCCCTTGGGTATAAGTAATTTGATAAATTTTATCCCCTAGAATTGTAATTCCCTCCCCAAAGTAGTTGGCATCCAGTCCAATTTTCTTGGTATAATTTCCCGTTAATAAATCAATCGTTCCCAGTAAAGTTCTCCCTTGCTGACCAGGATCTCCTGTTGATTCGTAAAGATTGCCTTCATTCCACTCTAAACCTTGGGTGAAATTAGTATTATTATGTGGAAAAGTGTTGCTTATTTTTAACTCCCATATTTCTGGCTTTATATCAGATACAATGCGAACTAAACGGTCGTCCGAATACGTTTCACCATTTTTCATAGTGGTATTTAAACTCAAGGATTTCGTTCCTAAACCGTAAAAACCAGCGTTAAATTCATAGGTGATTTTGCCTGTAGGATTACTCCACGTTTGAAATATACTGTCGTTGAAAACCAACTCAATTTTTGTAACACCGTCATTCATCACTTTGAAAGAAATGGGAATGACATCGTTCCATTTTGTTGCCAGATTATCTTTAAAAAGAAAAGTTGCAGGAGCTTCTTCTAAAACGGTTTTACCCGAATTATTTCTCATCATTGGTATAACAACCATCGCAGCAATTACGGCAACAATTAAGCCAATTATTATATATTTTTTCATTGTTCTAAACTCTTGACAATCTGCTTAGCGCTAACTTCGCTGTGGGATGCGCTATAACAAACTTCACCATTAACCAGCGCGATTGCTTGAGGAGATTGGTGGTAAATGCCTGTTTTTTCAGCTATAGCATTCGAAATATCTCTGTAATTCAATAGATCCAAATACCACACATCAACATCTTCATTTTCCTCTGCCCATTCTTTCTCAAATTGGCGCTTAGTCATTGCAGAAACTCCACAACGTGTGCTATGTTTAAATAATAAATGCTTTTGACCTGTTCTATCATTTAAAATTCTATCCACCTGATCTAAATCTGTCAAATTTTTCCAATTTACTGACGCTTTAGGTTTTTCAACCTTGTCCGCGTCTTCGTCTTTCTTTGATGAAAACCAACCCATAATTTTATCCTGCTGTAAATTGTTTTAGAAAACGAATATCGTTTTCACTATATAAACGTAAATCGTTCACTTTGTATTTTAATTGTGCTATTCTTTCAACCCCCATTCCAAAAGCAAATCCGCTGTATTCTTTTGAGTCGATACCTGATGCTTCCAAAACATTTGGATCAACCATTCCACAACCCAAAATTTCTAACCACCCTGTATACTTGCAAACGTTGCATCCTTTACTATTGCAGATTGTGCAAGAAACATCAACCTCAGCTGAGGGCTCTGTAAAAGGAAAATAGGATGGGCGCAAGCGAATTTCTGCTTTTTCACCAAACATTTCTTTGGCAAAGTACAAAAGCGTTTGCTTCAAATCGGCGAAAGAAACCTTTTTATCTATGTATAAACCCTCAATTTGGTGGAAGAAGCAGTGCGCGCGAGCTGAAATAGCTTCATTCCTGTAAACTCTTCCGGGGGAAATCGTTCTAATTGGGGGTTTCTGATTTTCCATCACACGCACTTGTACCGATGAGGTATGCGTTCGCAACGCTATCTCTTCTTCACCTTTTTCGATAAAGAACGTATCTTGCATGTCGCGTGCTGGGTGCTCGGGTGGAAAATTTAAAGCAGAAAAATTATGCCAATCATTCTCAATTTCCGGACCTTCAGAAACATTGTATCCTATCCTAGCAAAAATTTCTATTATTTCACTTCGAACTAAAGAAAGGGGGTGGCGCGAACCTATGTTTATCCCTTCTGCTGGTCTACTCAAATCCAGTTTACTGCCTTCATCTTCCGTTTGCGATAGTTTGTCCTTATGCTGAGTATAAAAGGATTCCAAATCTATCCGGAGCTGATTCAATAACTGTCCCACTTCTTTCTTTTCTTCGTTGGCAACCTCTTTCAAATCACCAAAAAGCTGCTTCATCACTCCTTTTGTTCCCAAATAAGCAATTCGAAAAGCTTCCAAGGCATCATGCGTTTTGATCGCCTCAACCTTCATTTTCTTTCGAATTTGTGCAATTTTTTCCTTCATCTTATCGTTTTAACACCACCTTGTGCTATTTTCTTCGTTGTACATGTAACTTTTGGTTGATTTAAATTGTTTTAACCAACAATAAGTAATTGTGCGAAGTTAAAGATTTTGAGTAAAATGTCATTCTTTAAGAGAATTTTAAAAATTAGTTTATCTTTGGTCGCACTGATTTAATAATAAAAATGAAAAAATCGCTTTATACAACAATGATATTGGGTCTTATGTCCTTGTCCATCGGGTTTTTGCAATCTTGTAAAAACAAAGATCCCTCTTTTGCAAAAGTTTACGTTCGCAGCGCAAACGACCAATTAGTTGAAGGCGCTAAAGTTGTCATAATTGGTGATGTAGAAAACGCAACAAAAACTTTTCCTTACGTTGACACACTTTTAACGAACTCTTCTGGTTTCGTAGAATTTGCAATGGAGGATTATTTTGCAACAGCAGGAGAAGAAAACCCTGTTGGTGTTTTTGACGTCATCGTAAAAAAAGGCGCGGATTCAGGCCAGGGTTCTGGCTTCAGAGTTCGTATCCACAATACCTCCGTAAAAACAGTCAATTTCGATTAATACTATATAAGCATGAAAAAACATTCATTTATAATTTTAGCCGTTCTTTTTAGTTTTGGGTCAATTGCACTAATGGGCTGCAACAAAAAGAAAGATACTGTCGCTAAAATTTATATCCGTAATTCAGATAATTCACTCGTTTCTGGAGCAAGAGTAGTACTTTATGGCGAATCTTCTGAACCTGGTCAGCAAGGAAAAGTCAATGTTTCAGATACGACTAAAAGCAACTCCGCAGGAGAAGCAATCTTCAACCTAAACAATATTTACCAAAAAGGGCAAGCAGGTGTTGCCGTTCTAAATATTTCTGCATCATTTGGCACAACAACAGGTAGCGGAATTATTAAAGTGGTTGAAGAAGTCACTAGCGAAGAGACTGTATTTATTCAATAAATACCCTTTTACCTAAAATTTTGAAGGCGGTCAAGAGATCGCCTTTTTTATTTGCTTTGAAACTTCGTTAAAATCCTTTGATTATTTTTTGATTCACAACTCCTCCATCCGTTTTTAATTGTAATATGTAATCTCCACGATTTAAACTGCTAACATCAACACTCGTGACTAAATTGAAAACTTGTTCTTCTAATACAACTTTTCCTTCCAAACTGAAAAATGTTACTTTACCTTCACCTTTCAGGAATTTCAATAGTTAGTAAATTGTTGTTAATCGGATTTGGATAAACTAAAAGGTTGTCAACACAATCGTTTAATTCTTCTGTAGACAATAAACTCTGTTATTTATAATAAGTTGAAATACTGTTATCTACAGAAGACTCTGCCCAGATATTCGAATTAATGCTTGTGGTTGCATTATAGTTTTTCGCTACATATGTTATTCCATTGTAACTTATCCTGTGGTAATAAACTTTATTATTTGTGTCCCAATTCAAGGGTTCGTTATTTACTTTTCCATCGTCAAATAGAGTAGTTCTATTTCCTCCATTTAATTCGATACGGATTATATCTGAATACGTTAAACTATTGTTTCCCGAAGAAAAGACAATTTGCCTATCGTCCTAAGAAAAACAAGGGTTTTGATCACGCAAAGTATCATTAGTCAATTGACTCACATTCGAGATGGTATTCATTTGATAATCATAATCTGCAGTAAATACTTCATAATCGTCAATACTTAAAGGTGAAGTCGGTGTATTACTATAGCCAATAAAGGTTATTTTTTCTCCACTCTTTAACCAATTCGGATCTAAACTGGTTTGACTTGAAATTTGTTATGGATTAGTCCCGTCCGTATTTATTGTAAATAAATTATTATTATTGGATTTTGCATACATGATAATTCGATTTCCACTTAGATGCCAATGTGGGTTTCCGAAGGAAGTCCAGCCGTACTGGTCATAATCTACAATTACGTTTGTCGTGTTATTTATAAGGTCTAATATCACAACTTGACAACTGTCATAATTGAATAGAGCTTTTGTCCCTAGTGCATCAGAAGACCGAATTAAAAGTAACTTTGTATTGTCGGGAGAAGGTTCAGCCCACCAATAGTGGTGAGAATAATTATTCGTCAATTTCTCAAAGCCTCCACTTGAGCTACTTGTCATAGTGTATTTCCATGCGTCGAACCATCCATTAACACTATTTTTAACACATAAATAAACAATCTCTTGAGCTTGAAATTTAAAAGTGAAAGTAGAGGTAAAAAAAGAAATCTTGCCTTCATATCCTATTTATTTGTGTGTTGCTTTATCTCTGAATAACACAAACAACCATTCAAACTAAAAGTAAAGAATTATCCGGTAACGGGGAAATTAAAAAAATGATATTTAGTAGCTTGTATAGTTAGTTGATTCTATGGGAAAGTCTTTGTCCCGAAAACGTGCCAAAATCAATTATTTTATGAAAAATCAATGTGATTTGTGTCACGACGAATAAATGATGTCTCCGTTGTCTACAAGGTTTTCTCCTTTCATTCGAAGGAAGAGTTGAATTAAAGCCACAACGTCTTTTTCACAATACACTTTAATTCTTTCCAGATCATTTTCTTCATAATACACTCGCGCAACGTCTGCACCAGAAATATCATCCTTTGGTGTAGGGATTTTAAATACATGACAAAGTAAAGCCAAAGAAGTATAGGCCTTGAAATCCCCGAATTTCCAAAGTTCCATTGTATCAAGATGTGGAATTTCCCATGGTTTCTTGCCCGCTAAATCCAAAATCTGTGGTATTTCAATACCGTTGATCAACATTCTTCTACAGATATATGGGAAATCAAATTCTTTCGCATTGTGTCCGCAAAGAATAGGAAAACGTGAACTACTTTCTTCAAGCAAATTTTTGAATTGGTTCAACAAAGTTTCTTCATCGTCGTGGGTAAAACTCTTCATTCTGATTTCACGTCCCGTTCTCGTTTCATGCACAAAACCGACAGAAATGCAGATAATTTTGCCAAATTCAGCAAAAATACTACCTCTTTCGTTCCAAATCGTACTAAACTCTTTTTCTTCGGTTTTTTGATACCTTGTTTTTAGTTCAAATAAATACTTGGCTTCCGGGGACAACTCTTCATATTTATAAACTTGTGGCGCAGTTTCTATATCTAAGAATAATATTTTCTCAACAGGTATTTTTTCTAACATAATCCTTTAAGTTATTATTTGAAGATAGCGAAAAATTTCAATAGTTGACAAAAAAACACCATTTTTGTTCTTGTATGGCAGAAGAACTTATAATAAAAAGGGGCAGTAAAGAGAATACATATAAATCCCTTATCCCTCAAATCAAATCTTTAGTTAGTGGCGAAACGGACCTCATCGCAAACACGGCAAATATCTGTTCGGCTTTGCGAGAAACATTTGGTTTTTTCTGGGTTGGATTTTACTTTGTAAAAAACGATAAATTGGTTTTAGGGCCGTTTCAAGGGCCAATTGCTTGTACGCGAATTTCAAAAGGAAAAGGTGTTTGTGGAACTTCTTGGGAAAAGAAAGCAACCGTTCTTGTTCCCGATGTGGATGCTTTTCCCGGGCACATTACTTGCAGCTCATCTTCAAAAAGTGAAATTGTTATCCCGATACTAGTCAATGGCGAAGTTGTTGCTATTTTAGATGTCGATAGCGACAAACTCGATGATTTTGATTCTATAGACAAAACATATTTAGAAGAACTTGCCTTATGCGTTTCGGAGTTGTATTAATTCTTTTCTTGTTCGTTTCTTGTGCCCAAGTTGGCGTGCTTAGTGGAGGCGAGAAAGACGAAACGGCGCCTCAACCAATTATGGGGCAAATGAAACCAAAAAATGGAATTACCTCTTACAATGGAAAAGAACTTGTAATTCCTTTTGATGAATTCATTAAGCTCAACAATCCAAGTGAAAACTTAATTGTCGTTCCTCCAAATATTAAGCCTATTGCCAAGGTGCAAAATAAAACTTTACTCATTTCCTGGGCAGAAGAACTTTCTTCCAATACAACATATGCTTTCTATTTAAATAGAGTCGTTCAGGACACAAAAGAAAACAACGATTCTCTCATGACTTTTGTGTTCTCAACTGGCGACTATATTGACAGCATGACTGCTTTATTCTTTGTTCGTGACGCTTTTACTAATACGCCTCAAAAAAAATGGTTGGTGGGCTTGTATGAAGCCTTCTCCGATAGTGTTCGTCCAAATTATTTTGCAGAGTCGCTGGATGATGGTCAAGTAAGTTTCTCATATTTAAAACCTGGGAAATATGACGTCATCGCTTTTTATGATAAAAATAAAGACTTGAAACACCAGCCAGATGAACAAATTGGGTTTAAAAACAATTCGATCATAATTAATGGGAATTATTCTGATTCTGTTCCTATCCGTACCTACCTTCCTCAATTAAAACCGAAAGTTACAAGTTTCAAATTTAATGCTCCTGGCACTTTTTCCATCGCGGCAAATCGTTCGTTAAAAAATGCCTCCTTCACAATAAATAGTGAGTCAATTCCTAAGAATAATTACATTTACTTCAATTCTGATTCACTATTGTTGCCCTTTTATCCAGGAGATTCCAGCTTATATACACTTATCACTTCGGGCGAGAACTGGACGGATACAACCTCACTTCGTATTACGCAAAAAGCGAAAGCCAAATCACTAGAAATACAACTAGAAAAAGGAAATGATCTTCTTCCCTTAGCTTTAGTTAACTTGATTGCCACAGCAGAAGTAGATATTTTAAATGCTTCTTTTATTACCGTCGAAAATGCTAAAGACAGCTCCAAATTAATTGTCCGTAGTTTGAATTCTCTTGGAAGTCGAATAGAAATAGATTTCGAAAGACAAGGTGTCTCAAGTGTAAACTTAATCTTTTTACCCGGTGCTATTACGGCGAAAAATGAAGCCAACATCGATACTTTAGTTGTGAAAATTAATTGTTTGACGTCAAAAGATCTTGGGAATCTGGAAGTTGATCTTTCTAGTTTCGAGGAAAATTTAGTACTGGAGATTCTTTCAATGAATAAACTTATTGAGTCTGTTCCTATGCCAAAAAGCGTGCGTACGTATTCATTCAAAAACTTAAAGCCCGGCGACTATTCCTTCCGTATTATTTTCGATGAAAATGGCAATGGTCAATGGGATGGAGGAAATCAAGAACTCAAAATACAACCTGAATTCGTTGAGACATTCGAAGAAACGAAAAAGGTTCGTGCGAATTGGGATTTAGAAGTAGTTCTTAAAAAAGCCGCTGATGGCGTCAAATAACTCCATAGAAAAATCACTTTCTGGCTGGAAGATTAGTATTCCTATTGTCCTTGGTTTGTCCATTGCTATATGGATGATTTACAGCAGCGTCAACCAAACAACATATATTTCCCTCGACAAAGGAAAAGGAAACTACAGTTGGATTGATGCCAACAAAAATGGAGTAGTCGACATTCACAACTCCAAGGAATTTGTACTTTCTGATAATGGCGATTATGCTTTAGAAACGGTTTCTTCAGTTATAAAATCCATTGATTTTGGCGCTCACGTATGGATTTGGCTGGCCGTTGCCGTATTATTTATGGTTGGTCGTGATTTCTTTTATATGGTTCGCATACGTGTATTGACAAAAAGCGAATTGTCCTGGAAACGTTCTTTTAACGTCATTCTCCTTTGGGAATTTGCTTCGGCTCTAACTCCAGGCGTTGTTGGCGGCGCGGCAATTGCTATGTTTATCTTAAATCGGGAAAGAATTGCTTTGGGTCGTTCAACGGCAATCGTTGTTATCACTGCTTTTCTAGACAATTTCTTTTATATTTTAATGATTCCTGTCGTTTTCCTAATCATCGATCAAGACATTTTGTTTCCAGAAAACATTTCTAGTTCTGCCAGTGTGCAATTCATTTTTTGGACCGGTTTTGCAACGATATTTATTGTCTGCTCCTTCCTTTTTGCGAGTATTTTCATTTTCCCTACTTTAGCGAAAACTGTTTTGGGTTTTATCTTTCGTTTTCCTCTTCTCAAACGTTGGCGAAAAAAAGCAATGCAGACTGGAGAGGAAATTTACACGACTTCTGGTGAATTGAAAGGTGAACCGTTTTCGTTTTGGGTCAAAGCCTTTTTGAGCACTTGCGGTTCATGGGTTTCACGGTATTTAGTCATAAATGCGATTTTGCAAGCCTTTATTCAATTGTCAATTACGGAACATTTCGTTCTATTGGGAAAACAACTCGTTCTTTGGTTGTTCATGCTTGTTAGTCCAACGCCTGGCGCAAGTGGTGTCGCTGAATACGCTTTTGGTGAATTGTTGTCGCCGTTCGCGACATCCAGTATGTTGCTTATTGCAATGGCGGTGATTTGGCGCTTGATTTCGTATTTTCCGTATTTGTTTATTGGCGCATTACTATTGCCGCGATGGTTGAGGAAAAGGTAGTGGGAAAGTTGTTAATTAGAAGTTACAAGTTGCTTGAGTCAAGTTCTAGGCACTGAATTATTCACACCTAAAACTTAAACTAAAAGAGCGTTTCGTAGAAACTGCTCAACTTGTAACTTGTAACTTGTAATTTTTTAAAGTGGAATATTCCCATGCTTTTTCCACGGCAAACTTTCGCTTTTGTTTTCTAATGATTTGAAAGCTGCAATCAATCTTGGTCGTGTTTCTTCTGGAAGAATTACTTCATCAACAAATCCGCGTTCTGCTGCTCGATAAGGGTTTGTAAATTTCTCAGCGTATTCTGCCTCTTTCTCTAACAATTTGGCTGCTGGATTGGCTGCTTCTGAAATTTCTCTTTTAAAAATAATTTCTGCTGCCCCTTTCGCTCCCATAACTGCAATTTCTGCCGTTGGCCAAGCGTAATTTAAGTCAGCGCCAATGTTTTTAGAGTTCATTACGTCGAATGCTCCACCGTATGCTTTACGAATGATAACTGTAATTCTCGGCACTGTTGCTTCAGAAAAAGCGTACAACAATTTTGCTCCGTGTGTAATAATTCCTCTCCATTCTTGATCTGTTCCCGGTAAGAATCCAGGAACATCTTCGAATACTAATAAAGGAATGTTGAATGCATCACAGAAACGAACAAAACGCGCTCCTTTTCTTGACGAATCAATGTCCAGAACTCCAGCCATTGAAGCGGGCTGATTGGCAACTATTCCCAATGTTTTTCCTTCCAAACGAGCAAAGCCTACAACTATATTTTTCGCAAAATCTTCTTGAACTTCACGGAAACTTTCATCGTCAATCACACAATTGATGATTTTACGGATGTCGTAAGGTAAGTTCGTATTATCTGGTAATATGTTTTGTATTGTTTCTAATTTATTATTTGAAAACTCAAAAATGCTTGGTTGTGGCGCTAATTCTTTGGCGTTTTGTGGCATATACGTAATCAAGTCACGCACTTTTTTCAAACATTCTACATCGTTACTTGCTGTAAAGTGATTTACACCTGACCGTTCTGCGTGAGATTTAGCTCCACCCAAATCTTCAGATGTTACTTCCTCGTGGGTCACTGTTTTAACAACATTTGGTCCTGTTACAAACATGTACGAAGTTTCTTCTACCATAAAAATAAAATCGGTCAAGGCTGGAGAATAAACCGCTCCTCCCGCACAAGGCCCCATAATTACGGAGATTTGAGGAATCACACCAGAAGCTCTTGTGTTTCTAAAGAAAATATCTGCATAACCCGCAAGAGATACAACTCCTTCCTGAATTCGGGCTCCTCCAGAATCGTTCAAACCAATCAAAGGCGCACCATTTTTCATGGCTAAATCCATTAATTTGCAAATCTTCTCGGCATGTGTTTCTGACAAGGAACCGCCTAACACGGTGAAATCTTGAGAAAAAACGTAGACTAGGCGACCGTAAACAGTTCCAAAACCAGTTACAACTCCATCACCTGGATAATGCACTTTATCCAAACCAAAATAAGTAGACCGGTGTTCTATGAACATTCCCGTTTCTTGAAATGAGTTTTCGTCCAACAACAAAATTATACGTTCGCGAGCGGTCAATTTACCGCCATCATGCTGTTTCGCAATTCGAGCTTCACCACCACCTAGAACAGAATTTTTTCTTCTTTCTATCAGTTCGTCGCGTTTTTCCTTCATTTTGTTTTGGTTTGAGAAGAAACAAAGATAATAGAAGGTTGTGTGTGAGAAGGGTTTTGAAAGAAAATTATTTTTACATGTTATTTTAAATCTGTACTGTCTTTAGACGCACCGAACTTGTAAACTATACTTTTTACTAATGTTTTCCCTAATATTCTAAAAAAAAACTAAGCAAAATGTATAAACCTCATCGCTCTAAATGTAATATATGTAAACAAAATTTTTGGGTTTGCGTTCCGTTCAATATGGTAATGTGCATCGCTAAAGATTTGCATAAAATCTACAATATTGTTTCCCGTAATAAACTTCGCAAAATTCTTTAAAAAGACAGCTTCTTCGTCTGAAAGACGCGTCAATTGATCGTCAGTATAGTTTTTTAAAATACTCTGACGACACATGTGAATTGCGTATTCTAGAAATATTTTCTGTTGTTCACGACCAATTCCAGCTATTTTGTCAGCCCAATCCATCATTTCAACAACATTTTTCTTAAAAGAACTGCGCATCAATTCTATGAAGAGTTCTCTATTTACTGATTCAACGTCAGCGTGTATTAGGTGTGCATGTATTTCACATACATCTGCCTCCGTTCTCGCCACCAAACTCTCAATTTCATGCAGGGGCAATTTGCTTTTTGCTTGCACGTATCCTACAACTTCTAAAAATGTCAACCGTGGAATTTTTCGAATTTGCGTTCTCGAGAGTATTGTTGGCAAAATATAATCTCCGTTTTCTGCAACCAATATCAACAAAGTATTTGGACTGGGCTCTTCAAGTGTTTTTAAAATTTTATTGGCAAACGAAGGGTTCATTTCTTCCGCCATCCAAATTACGACAACTTTATAGCCTCCTTCATACGACATAAGCGACAACTTATGCAACAACTCCTTACTTTCCTCCGTTCCAATTATCGGTCGGCGACCTTTTTCATCTGTAAAATTTATCCAATCGTTTAGGTTAAAATAAGGCGTTTTAGCCACCATTTCGCGCCATTGTTTCAACATCGGGACAGACGTTTTCGAAATAACTTGTACCGTTGGTAAAACGAAGTGAACATCTGGATGCACTAAATTATTGTTTTTTTGACAGTTTGCGCAAACACCACAAGAATCTTTATCCTGCCTGTTTTCACAAAACAAATACTGAATATAAGCGAGCGCTAAAGCAAAACTACCATACCCTGTCTGTCCTAAAAAAAGTTGAGCGTGGCTAATTTTATCCGAACTGATTTCATGAATCATTCGTTCTTTGACTTCTATTTGTCCTACCACTTCTTTGAAAAGCATGTCTAAAATTAACTATTTTCTTTTCCTAAGGCTTATCTAAGAATTCATTATTTTTACAAAAACTTCAAATTTCACATTATGCGCATAATATTGACCTCGCTTATCGCCTTAATCTCTTTCGTTTCCTTTGGCCAAAGCGTTCTTGCAAAAGAGATAAAAGAGTCGTTTCGGGGGGGGCGATTTAATGCAATGGTTATAAATGTTCCATTCGTAGATTCTAAAATTCTGGAAAAAGCATTAAAAAACGAATTGAAAGATTGGAATGGAAAATACAATTCATCAAAAAATGAGATCACAGTTGGGCAAGGAACAATGAAGGCTATCGGCATCAAACCTTTTGATGCTATTGTAAAAATTATAGAATCGAAAAATGCCGACATTTCTTTCGCTCTTGCTATAGATTTAGGTGGAGCTTACCTAAATAGCACCGATCATAAAATGCAATACGAAACTGTATCAGAGAAAATGCGGCTTTTTGCGTTGAGAATTTCTAAGGAAACTATGGACGATGAGAATAAAGAACAAATTAAAATTCTCACCCTCCTAGAAAAAGAAGAAAAAGTTCTAATTAAGTACAAAGAAGACCTTGAATACACTATACAAGACTGTGAAAAGAAAATTGAAGATGCAAAAAAAAGTGTTGAGCAAAATATAAAAAGGCAGGAAGAAAAACGAAATGCAATTGACGCCCAAAAAACCGTAATTGAAATAATTGAGGAAAAATTAAAAACACTGAAATAGTTGTCTATTATGTTTGAAAATTTCCGTTATCACTTGCTTCTACACTTTATTATTTTCATCTGGGGGTTCACCGGTATTCTGGGGAAAGTGATTCATCTAGAAAGTCTTTCCATTGTTTGGTGGCGTGTAATCATAGCTTTCTTGGCTCTTGGTATTTATCTTAAACTTAAAAAATGGAACTTAAAAGTTCACTCCCGCAAACAGCTCGTTACTATTTTAGGTGTCGGCGTAATCGTTTCTTTACATTGGATTCTTTTTTACAAAAGTATTCAGCTATCAACTGCTTCCTTGGGTATTTTATGTCTCTCGACAACCACCCTACACGTTACTTGGTTGGAACCACTAATAATGAAGCGCAAATTTTTGGTCTCTGAATTTATTTCTGGTATCTTAATAATTTGTGCTTTGATTTATGTTTCTGGCGATTTTAGTCCTAGCGATTATAATGCTCTATTCATAGGGCTTAGCTCCGCTTTAATGGCTGCATTGTTTTCTGTGTTCAATGCAAAACTGGTGCAAGAAACCTCTTCACAAACAATAAGTTTTTATGAATTTGGCATTGCCTCGGTTTTTCTAAGCTTACTGTTGGCTAAGGAAGGTCGATTGGATTCTTCTCTTTTCGTCATGACAACTTCAGACTTTTTCTGGTTACTGTTTTTGGGAGTTGTTTGTACTTCGTTCGCCTTTCTTGTTGTAATCGATTTAGTGAAAAGACTTGGTGCGTTTACAGTTTCTTTGAGTATCAATATGGAGCCTGTTTACACGATTTTCTTAGCAATTGCAATTTTAAATGAGAACGCTCAACTGTCAAATAAATTCTATGTTGGCGCAGCAATTATTGTTGCTATTGTTGTAGTAAACGCAATAATAAAATACCGCATGAAACAAAAGAATACAACTGCTTTCGAAAGAAATTAAAGGTGGTTTTCAGCCGCAAGATAATTCAGCCAATTGACTTTTTGTGTTTCATTTAGCACTCTGGGAAATTTATTTTGAGCTCCCAACTTCCCTATTGATTCAAGAAAACCATAAAATGCTGCGGTAGGAACCATTTTCAAAATAGGTTCTTTCAAATTATATTTCCTGCTCGACGCATAATCATCATTCAACTCTGATATTTTTTCGTCAATTTTATTCATAACCTCTTTGGCATCTCCAGGATGATCGCATCCTATAAACCAATAATGTCGCAATTCCTTTTCATCTGCGTACAAACAGAATTCGGTGTAATTAGCGCCACCTTCTTTTCCTATAAAGTTAATTGCGTTATTGATATTGTCCAATGACAAATGCTCGCCGACCAAACTCATAAATTGCTTTATTCGTCCCGTGATTATAATTTCAAATCGGTCTTTGTCCACAAATCTAACCAAATCACCAATCATATAACGCCACAACCCTGCATTCGTGGAAATTACGAGCGCATAATCTATCCCCTCTTCAACTTCATTTAAAGCCAAAGCATTGTGTCTATTTTGAAGTGTTCCGTCCTCTTTAAAATAATCTGAATTAAACGGAACAAATTCAAAAAAAATTCCATTTGTTAAAAGCAACTCCATTCCTTTTCTTTCAGGAGAAACTTGATAGGCGAAATAACCCTCACTTGCCAAATAAGTGTCTAAACAATAGATTTCTTTGCCCAGCACTTTTTCTAATCGAGATTCGTATGGAGCCATAAATACTCCGCCATGCATATAGACTTTAAAATTTGGCCAAATATCATGAATAGAGTTTAAGTTATGTCGTTCTATTACTTTCTCCATCAAAAGGATACACCAACTTGGAACTCCCGCTAGTGTTCCAATATTCCATTCAGGAGCCTTTTCAACCATAAGTTCCAGCTTCTCATTCCAATTTTTTAGGCGAGTTATTTTTTCTCCTGGTTTGGTAAATGGCGACACAACCGGCGAAGTGTACTTTTTTAGTATTCCGCTCAAGTCCCCTTCGATGTGTGTTGGCATTTTTGTCAATTTCGTAGAGCCCCCAACAACCAATATACTTGCGTCGTAATAAGTATCTGGTAAATTTAATTTGTGAAGAGTCGTTAGTTGTTTTATCGTCGTCTTTTGAAATGATCGGATTGTTTGAATAGTAATTGGTATCCGCTTGCTTGGTGAGCCTGTTGTGCCAGAAGACAAAGCATAATGCCTAATTCTGCCTGGCCAAATAACGTCTCTTTTTCCTTCGATACAGTCCTTCAACCAATTTTCATAGAATTCATTGTATTCAACAATCGGCACGCTTGACTGAAAGCCGTCAACTACCTCATCTTCGGCTAAAGTCGTTTTATAATTGTACTGTTTGCCGAACTTTGTGCTTTTTGATCTTTCCAGTAATTTAACCAAGGTTATCACTTGGTGGTAATATTCCTTACCCTTGTTAAGTGAACGCTTGTATGAAATTTCATTCGTTTTCTTAATAAGCTTCCCAATTATTGGCATTATTTTGTGTTTTGACTTTAGCCAAAGTTAATTTAATTTCTTAATTCATCCTAGGGTAAAAACAATAAAATAGGGACATGGTTATTGTGATTTTATATAGAAGATTTTCTTAAATTTGTAGAAATTTATTTCACTATATGAAAACATTTATTGTTCCTCACGATTTTTCTCCCGTTGCGGATTTTGCTCTACAACACGCTGTTACAACGGCCAAGTTTCTAGATGCTCAAGTTTACGTTCTTCATGTGGTTTCCAAGCAAAAGGACATTCTAGAAGCAGAGAAAAAACTCCGGAAGCACATTGCTCCTTTCGCGGGAAGCATAAACGTAGAGCCTCGAGTTCGTGTAGGAAATATATTTGAAGATATTGGTGAGTTTGCGGCCGAGAACCATGCTGAACTTATCTTTATGGGAACTCATGGAACTCATGGCTGGCAGCATCTTACAGGTTCTTACGCGCTCAAAGTTGTAACGAACTCAACGGTTCCATTTATTATCGTTCAAACTGGAGAACTGGAAGAAACGGGTTACGACAACATTGTGGTTCCTTTGGACCTAAATAGAGAAACAAAGCAAAAATTGGCCATCGTTGCGGACTTAGCCGTCTACTTCAAATCAAAAGTTCATGTCATCACGCCTGAAGAATCTGATGAGTTTTTAATCCATCAAGCGGAAGCGAATGTTAAATTTGCTACAAAATTTTTCTCCGAAAGAAAAATAGAAATGACATTAAAAACTGTTAGTCCTCAGGGCTTCGATAGTTCTGTTGTGAAGTATGCTGTTGAAACCAAGTCAGACCTTATTGCTATAATGAACCTCAACAAAAACAATCTTTTTGGTACTTTGACTTCGAATCACGAACAAAACATAATCAACAACGAGTCAAAAATTCCAACATTAATTGTAAACCCAATTGATTCTCCTTACGGAGCAAGTGTCTTATTTACTTAATCCTCGTATTGATTTTGGGTTAATCGTTCCTTGATCTCTTTAAGGTTCTGCTTTTTCTTGTCGTCACGCAAGTTTTTCGAAGAAGCAGTAAAATACCTGTGCAACTTAAAGAAGCTTACTTGAACCTCATCCCAATGTCTATGATTCTTGATTTTTCCACGCTCCATTAGTTCGCGACACAAGCGGTCAGATATTTGATGAAAGTCGTTCCTTCCTAAATAATCTAAATCCGCATCACACATAATCTCTTCCAAAAGGTTTTTCGGTTTGTGGGGTATACGCGTTACAAATATAAGCTCTTTAACTATCTTGACTTGATCAAGTGTATAGCCGTATTCTGGTAATATTTCTTCGGCCATTTGCGCGCCAACAACTTCATTGTCGTCATACACTTTAACAAACCCAGCATCATGATAAGTGGCTGCGGACTTCAATAAAAACAACGCTTCATCCGTTACTCCTTCTTGAATTGCAATAGATTCCGTCGCCCTGACCACATCGTTTGTATGCTCTAAACAATGATAATATAAATTGTGGTCAAGTTCTTTTTCTAGAATTTTCATTATCCGGCGCTCAGCTTTGAAATAGTTAATGCTGCTGAATATATGTAGTCGGAAAACTTCTTTAAAGCTCTCGTTGGGCTCGACTCCAAGCCCTCCTAAAGACATCTCGGGTTTAATTCGATCAACAGTATACATTTCAATCAAACCTCGGCTTTTTGACTGGACTTTGCCTTTGAATGTTGTGTCAAAAAACGCACTCACGAAGCCGTACGTATTTCCTGTTATAGTTACCTTGCCAGGTTCTCCCAGGATTTCCATTCGTTGCGCTTTATTTACTGAAGCGCCCCAAATATCATACGCAAATTTCTTCGTCCCAATTACGCCAGCCGTTACTTCACCTGTATTTATTCCCAAGCGTAAATCCCAAGTTTCTTCACCTTTTGCAACTGATTCTTTTTTGTATTGTACAACAAAATCTTGAATTTGAAGACCCGCCAAACACGCCTCTATGGGATTAGAGTTGTTTCTTACGGGCACCCCGCCAGCCGCCATGTATGCATCCCCAATAGTTTTTATTTTTTCTAAGTTGTTCTTTTCTATGATTTCATCAAACTTGGTAAAGAAAAAATCTAATTTTTCGACTAATTCCGTCGGTTTTAGTGCGTCAGAAATTTTGGTGAAGCCCACAAAATCGGAAAAGATGACACTTGCTTTTTTATACGCGCGAGCCTTGACTTTTCCTTTCCTCTTTAATTCCTCCAAAGTGTCGCTTGGTATGATGTTAACCAATAATTTCTCAGATTTATCTTTCTCTATTTGCAATAATCTTTGTTTTTCAACAACTTTATTTCGCTCTTCTTCAATCTGCCTTTTCTGTTTTTCAATTTTTTTACTTTGTTCACGAATTTCACTCGTTCTTTCATTTATTTTTATCTCCAACAAGACCTGTTCACGTCGTTCGGAGTCTAATCTGAAACGAAGATAAATCCCTATCAATAAGGCAAAAAATGCACCACAAGCAACAAAAAACCACCAACTTAACCAAAAAGGTGGGCGCAATTCCAGTTTCAACATTGCGGGCTGAATAGACCAATCACCCAAGCCTTTCCGTGCATAAACTTTTAGAGTATAGTTTCCGTAAGCTAAAGCATTAAAATGTATTTCGTTATCTGTTCCTAAAAATATTTCTTGCTCATCGCTGCCTTCCAATATATACTTAAAATTTATCAATTCAGGGTTCGATATGTCTGAAGCTTGAAAACGGATGGTGAAACTTCTTTGGTTGTGATCTAGTATCAACTCTTGCATTAAAGACATCGACTTCGATAATATCGCATTGTTTGGTTCTGGATTTAACCAGTCTCCATCCAATTTTATTTTTGAAAAAATAACCTTAATATTTTGATTGATGTGGGTTAAATTAATCGGATCAAAATAATTAAAACCATATATCCCTCCGAAATATAAATTCTCTGAAGAGGCGTTCATATATGCGCCCAAATTCATTTCATTAGACATTAAGCCGTCTACTTCGGTGTAATTTTGCATTTTCTTTGTTGTCGGGTCCAAACAGCATAGCCCTTTATTTGTACTCATCCAAAGACGACCATTTCTGTCGGATAGAATTCCATAAATAAGGTTATTTGGCAGCCCTTTACTCTTGTCAAAAACTTCTGTTTTTCGCGAGCGCATGTTATGCAACATAACTCCAGAACCAACCGTTCCAATCCAGTATTCGTCAGAAGACATGTGTAAAATACTTGTAAAATAATCCTTACTAAATCGCGCTAATATATCGTTGCGCTCATATGGGACAATTTTAATTTTATTCCCTTCTTCTTTTAAATAATTCAACCCGCCTCCGCTAGTGGTAAACCACATTTTTCCATTTATATCTTTGTATGCAAATCTACAAACTCCAGCTATAATTGTGTTGGATCGGTTCTTTGTATCACTTACAAATGTTTGCGCTTTTTTATTTGATAAGTTATATAAAACAACTCCTCCTTTTGTGCCTAAAAAAACTTTGTCGTCACGCCAATATGCAATGGAATAGATCCATGACATATTTTGTTGATTGTTTTGGTCTGTATAGAGTGGTGTGTACTTGTAATTTGTTGGAGATTTTATTGTTAAATCAAAGAGTCCATCTGAACAACCAACTAATATGTGATCCTTACTAATTACGTACATTGAAAAAATCGTTGATTCTTTCTTTTCGCCTTTTTTCCCCTCTTCTTTGTTTCGATAGAAGTGGTTATAAATCCCGTTCAAGCGATCGAATCGAGAAAGAGCATTGTCTGTTCCTACAAACAAATACTCGCCTATTGGGTCTTCTCCGAAACACCAAACACTAGCGCTCGGCAGGCCTTGCTTTAAATTTGCAACAGGACCGACGCTATAAAAACCTTGATTTGTTGCGTCAAAATTACTCAAACCGCGCTCTGTTCCAACCCAAAAAGTGCCCGCCTGATCTTTGAATATTATATTTATTTCATTAAACAGCAAGGCGTGTTTTTGATAAATGTCCTGTGAGCTATTTAATACGCTTCCATCATTTCTAATGGTAAAAAGTCCTGCATTTCCTGAAGTAAAATACCAGGATCCTTTTTCGGTATATATGTCTGTGACGTTAACTTGACCAAAAGTGTTTTTTAATTCTGGAAAACTTTCTTTAAGAATTTCCATTCGCGTGTCATATTGAAAAACTCCTTGATTGGTTGCAAGAAAAATTCTGTTTTTTCCCATATCAATAATTCTATTGACCTGAGGAAAACCTGTATTTTCTGGAAACGCTATTGTCTTTAATTTATTGGTATATGGATTCCATAATTGAACACCATAATCCGCGGTATTTACCAATACTTTATATTGGTTTAACACTAGAATATGCTGAACATTTTGAAGCTCATTTCTGCTTTTAAAACCTTCAAATTTTCGTGTCTCGGAATTAAACAATTGAATGCCGTGTGAAGAAGTGGCTAACCATAATTTTTCATCCTCATCAATTGAAATTGCTTCTATTTGTATCGGAAGGTTCGCGCCCAAGTCGTATGTCTTGAATGATTCAGTAAATGGGTTGTAAACAGTTAATCCGTTATTGGTTCCAAACCATAAGCGACCATCTTTTGTTTTGGCGGAACATTTAATAAATTCGTTTTCTAAACCCTCTGTGTCGTCTGAATTAAATACTTCAAATTCATAGCCGTCAAATTTATTTAATCCATCCTGTGTTCCAATCCACAAAGCATTGGTGAAGTCTTGTTGAATCGTGGTAACAGAGCTCTGAGAAAGGCCGTTGGTAATGGTGAAATTACGAAAACGATAACCCGTTTGTGCGTTTAGAGATGCACAAAAAAAAAGTAGAAAAATTAAAAACAAATTAGTCCTTACCATCCGCTAGGATTTTTTACAAAGTAACACATTTTAATGAATTACAAATACTGGAGTTTAGTTTGTTGGAACGCCACTTGCTGGAACGCCTTTAATCGCTGAGTTTTCCAAGTCTCTATCAAACATGTACATGCCACCTTTGTCGCCGTCAATTAAACGAAGTTTATCCAAAACTGTTCTCGCTAAGGCCTCTTCTTCTAGTTGTTCCGCAACATACCATTGCATGAAATTATGCGTCGAATAATCTTTCTCTTGCAAGCAAATATCCACAACTTCATTTATGCTTTCTGTAACAGCGATTTCGTGCTCTAACAACAATTCAAAGACTCTTTCTAAATTATCAAATTCCATTGGTGGCTGGTCAATCGCTGGAACAATTGCTTTTCCTCCTCTTTCGTTCAAAAACTTAATCAATTTCAACATGTGAAAGCGCTCTTCATTTGAATGCTGATACATGAACTGCGCTGTTCCGTTCAAACCATTGTTCTCCGACCAGGAAGCCATCGCTAAATAAAACTGAGAGGAGGAACTTTCCATTATAATCTGTGTATTGATTGCTTTTTCTACTCTTGCGTTCATGCCGTGTTTTTTGTATTTTAACAAAGTTAACAAAGACGTAATGATTTACTTGGTCTTGTGACATTAAATAATCTTAATTTAGCTGAAAAGAGTTGAATTAAATTCTTTTCAACCAATTTATTAGCATGTCAAAAAACAAAAACAAGAACCAGCCTAAAAAGTTTAAACGCAGTTTAGAAAACTTAGTTAGGCGTTTTTTTGAAAAACATAGCGACGGAGATTTCTCTCACAAGGATGTTTGTTCCGCACTAGAAATCCGCGAAAATGCGTTGCGAAAACTGGCGTATGAAATTCTTCAAGAAATGAGCAAGGACAGTTATTTGAAGGCAACAAGTCATGGCTCTTATCGCCTAAATAATTCTGGAAATTTCGTTGTAGGTTATTTGGATTTAACTACTCGCGGCGCAGGTTTCGTCACGATTGAAGAAAATGACGGTGACGTTTATATTTCTCCACAAAACGTAAATAATTCTTTAGCTGGTGACTTGGTGAAAATTCAAGTTATTAAACAAGGCGCTGGTCGTTGGGAAGGGAAAATAATTGAAGTTGTTGAACGCGAACGAACACAATTCGTTGGGACAATAGAAATGCACGAAAAGTTTGCCTTCCTAATTCCTGATAATGTTCGCGCTGGAACGGATTTTTACATTCCAAAGGAAAAATTAAAAGGCGCCAAAGACAAAGATCGAGCCTTGGTGAAAATTACGGTTTGGCCAAAAACCGCGGACAACCCTTATGGTGAAGTTTTAGAGATTTTAACCGGCGCCAATCCGAACGATAGTGAAATGATCAGTATTCTTTGCAATCATGGTATTGATTATGTTTTCCCTTCTGAAGTTCTTTCCGAATCAGAGGTTGTTACAATGGATTTAGATGAAAAAGAAATATCAAAGCGACGTGACTTTAGAAAAGTTACTACGTTTACAATTGATCCTGCTGATGCAAAAGATTTTGATGATGCGCTTTCTATTCAAAAATTAGAAAATGGGCGTTGGGAGATTGGTATTCATATTGCTGATGTTAGTCATTACGTACGACCAGGAATGGCGATGGATGTAGAAGCTTTAAAGCGCTCCAACTCCGCTTACCTAGTTGATAGAGTTATTCCAATGTTGCCCGAACAACTTTCGAATATGGCTTGTAGTTTGAGGCCAAACGAAGATAAATACACGTTCTCTGCCGTTTTTGAAATGGACGAAGAAGGAAAAGTTTACACAGAATGGTTTGGAAAAACGGTCATTCACTCTGATAAAAGATTTGCCTATGAAGACGCTCAAGCAATAATTGAAGGTGCTGACGGTGAATACAAAAATGAAATTTTGCTTTTTGATAAAATAGCTAAAATCTTACGTGGAAAACGTTTAAAAGCAGGGGCGATGGCAATTGAATCAGAAGAGGTTCGCTTCAAGTTAGACGCCAAAGGTTTCCCTGAAAGTTTAGTAATTAAAGTATCTAAAGATGCAAATAAATTGATTGAGGAGTTCATGCTCTTGGCCAATAGAAAAGTGGCTGAATTTGTAGGGAAGCCGCAAAAAGGAAAAGACAAAGTTCCTTCTGTTTATCGTGTTCATGATAATCCTGATCCAGCTAAAATTCAACTATTCAATTTATTTATAAAGAAGTTTGGCTACGAAATTGAATTCAATCACCCGGATGAGATTTCTAAGAAGATTAATGCTTTATTAGACGATATCCGCTACAAAAACGAATATAATTTAATTCAAAATATGGCAATTCGTTCGATGGCGAAAGCGACATATGAAATGGATAATATTGGTCACTACGGTTTAGCCTTTGAATATTATACGCACTTTACTTCACCGATTCGTCGTTATGCAGATTTAGTCGTTCATCGTATTTTACAGGAAGAACTTACTTCTAAAAAACACCGATATGGAAAAGAATTAGGGGATATTTGTAAACGTATTTCACGCATGGAGCGCAAAGCTTCAGAAGCCGAACGAGAATCTACAAAATACTTCCAAGTATTATTTATTCAGGACAAAGTTGGTCAAGAGTTCGAAGGAACTGTCTCTGGAATAGCTGAACATGGGCTATACGTGAAAATGGATGAAAACAAATGCGAAGGAATGGTTGCTATGCAAGATATTCCTGGCGATCGTTTCTCTTTCGATTCAGATAAATTTCAAATTGTAGGCGGAAAAACGGGTAAAATTTATAATATCGGTGATAAAGTTACTGTTCGAATTTATGAAGTACACCTAAGAAAACGCCAGATAGATTTAGAGTTAATTGTGGAGTGATAGTATATCTTTTTTTCACAACCATTCTGTAAAGACGAATATCAAAGCAAATACGAAAGACTTCTTTTCTGTTGGCTTTCAGAAATAATCTATGAATAAATAGAGCGGGGAAATCGAAACTAAAAAGATATAAACAAGATTGTACGTTTGCGGAGATTTGGTCATGCTAAATACATTTGCTGTCCTACTCATTGATAAATAAATAATGATTGGGCACAATGTTTATAATTGTTAGGATATTAGAAATTAATTATTTGCGCGTAATTTTCTTTTCCAACATCAGTTCCCCGTCGAGCGTTTTCAGTTTCCCTTTTTTATAAATATAAACATGGTTAACGCCTCCGGTTTCGATGTATTCTATCATTTTTCCGTGTAGTTTTCCGTTTTTGTATTTCATTACATAAGATCTGCGCCCATTTCCAAACCAATATTTGTGTTTGCCCTCTGGAAAACCATCTTTGTATTTGCCCTCGAAAGCTTTTTTGTCTCCATTGAAATAGTAAGTCCATTTGCCCTCGCGTAAACCGCTCTGCATTTCTCCTATTTCTTCGTGATCACCAATGAAATAATACGATTTTCCCTCTTGGGTGTTGAACGCAAAATTTCTATCCTGAATTATATTCCCTTTTTCATCAAAATCTTTTACTTCTCCTTCGTATTTGCCGCGGTAAAAGTTTTCTTGTCGGCGCAACTGTCCGTTTGGATAATACCACAACCATTCACCATTTGGTAAATTTTCTCTATATTTTCCTTTTTGTTCTACATTTCCATCATCAAAATAATAAATCCATAATCCTTCCTTCTTACCTTCTTTGTAAGACCCTTCGTAAGCTGGTGTATTGTTTACATTATAATACTCCCACAAACTATCCTTAACGCCTTCTGACGTTAACCAACCTTTTGCAAGAAGTGTGTCGTTTTTGTAAGAATAGGAAGCCAGCTTATTTCCTAGTGCATCATAATTAGTTTGAATACCATTTTTATAGCCTTCTTGGATTATGTACTGACTTTTAAGTTGACCATTGATAAAGTATGTCTTTTCAAAGTTAAAAGGCGCTCCACATTTTCCTTCGTTTGTAACGAGTTGTCCGTTCAAATAAATTTCTTGTTGAATGAGATTTCCGTCTTTATCAAACTTCTGCCATAAACCACTTTTCTTACCATCAACAGTTCGATTGATATCAATTCCGTCACTCTCTACTCCATTTTTAAAATCGGATAATGAAGTGATGTCTCCATTTTCATCAAATTCTTTGAACTTTCCGTTGATCAATCCATTTTTATATAAACCTTCTTCAATTAAGATTCCTTTTTTAAATCTTTTAAAGGCTCCTTGTAACGTATCATTTATATATTGACCTAAGAAGGAAATAGCTTGAGTGGAATCGTAAACGGTGTACAGTCCGTTTTTTAAATTTCTTTCGTAGGAAATAGATAGAAGAATATTTCCATTTTTGTTGTAAAAAGTCCAAATGGAATCGAGACCTTTTTCATTCCATTTTCCATTACTAGATATTTGACCAGATTCGTAAAAATTTGACCAATATCCGTATGGTTTATCATTTTTAAAGAAACCTTCAGAAGACTTGTTTCCAGATGGATAAGCGTAGGTTTTAAAGATTTTAAAAGTGTCGTTTTGAGAAGATACAAAATGAATCGTCAAAAAACAAATAAGATATGTAAAAGTAATTTTGATAATAAATAATATTAAATATTTTAAATATAAAGAATTTACTATTGTTTATTAGGGTTGTTAATATGTTCGCAAATTTTTATTAAAATGATTTGAAATATGAGTTATCATTTTTATAAGCGCATTTGTTAACACCGACAAGTTACGGAATGTTTTGATTTTAAAACGAATTAAGATGTTATTAACAACCTTGTTAAAAAGAGCATTGTTTGTAAAAAGGTTAAATTTAATTTAACAATTAGCCTTAAAGTAGGGTTGAAAACTTTACAACAAATCACCGAAACTTTCGTAGTAAAATTCAAATAGGTTTTAGTTTGTTAAAAATTGTGGATAATCCTATATAATTGTATGAGTATTTATGAGTAGGTTGTTAACAGTAAATTAATAAATCAGTTGAAAGATTAATATTTAGTTAACAGGGAAATCAGCGTGTTAGGATTTTTGTAAAACTCTAAATGTTATTAACTTTGAGGTAGTGTTAATAAAGGTAATTTTGTAAAAAACAGCGAAAAATGAGCCAAATTATTCCCATCGGATGCGATCACGCAGGATTAAAAATGAAGCAAGAAATAATGAAGCACCTGGAAGCCAAGAACTATGAAATAAAAGATTTTGGTTGTCATTCTGAAGAAAGTATAGACTATCCGGATTATGGACACCCTGTCGCAACGATGGTTGAGCGAAATAAAGGGATGTTAGGAATTGTTATTTGTGGTTCTGGAAATGGAATAAATATGACGGCAAACAAACACGCAGGAATACGTTCGGCTCTTTGTTGGAAAACAGAACTTGCGGAATTAGCTCGCCAGCACAACAATGCAAATATTATAGCGCTACCCGCTCGATTTATTTCGGTTGAAGAAGCAATTGCAATGGTTGATGTATTTCTGTCAACAGAATTTGAAGGAGGACGGCATGCAAACCGGGTGAATAAAATTGCGTGTTCTTAGTTTTTTAATAAACCCTTTAAAAATGTTTCTGTTTCTATCATATATTCAGTATAGTATTCACCTGTTCCTGGACCGTTAAAACCAGTATGAACTTTACTTATATTTCCTTGTCTATCAATGAAAAGAGAGGTTGGAAATGAACTGATTTCATTTAACATTGCGAAATCTTTTGATGCTTTGTTTTTGTTGGCGGGACCGCCAACGAGCATTGTGAAAGGAATGGAAAAACGGTCTTGTAATTTCTTTAGTTTTTGTGTGTATTCTTGCTCGTTTTTGCCAGATTCATAACCAATTAGAATAATTTCTAGTCCTTGGTCGTTATATTTTTGGTACAAATCCATGAAATAACGCGTTTCATCCATGCAATTAGGGCACCAAGAACCCATGATTTGTATAATGGTTACCTTGTTTTTAAACTTTTCATTTGGATATTGAAACGATTTACCTTGAATATCATTGAAGTAGAATTCAAGTTTTTTATCGTTAATAACATAGGTAAGTTTGTTTGGGTCTGTTAATTCGTAATCATCATCAGCAACAGCTATCCAATTGACCACGTAATGAGTTCCGGAGTAGAACACGCCTTTTAATGTATCGTTGATTAGGTTCGCAGTAAATAAAAACGCATGTGATCCGTCAAAGCAAGACAAGTAAAGCTTATCGTTACAAAAGTTTCCGTCTAGAAATCGAAAGTCACCGGTTTCTGTTAAAAAAGTTCCCGCTAGAGACGTTCCCTTATGGTCAAATAATCCGAGTGCTGGAAACATATCATCTGTGCCTGATGCAAATTGCACCCTCCACTTTTTAGTAAGTGTCATACTAGTTGTTTTTTTGTTTGTTCTACAGTCAAACAAATTATTTTCACAAAAATGCCCACTTAGAGGCATAGTATATTTCCCTTTTCTATCTTTATTAAACCAATAGCCTTTGAATTTTTTCGTTGATTGAAATACGATATATAAGTCAGAATCGAATTCAGGAAAGGCATAAATTAAAGTGTCAGATGATTTTTCTTTAAATAACAAGTCGATTTGTTCTTTACCATTCTTTATTTGAAGAACGGGTTGTTCGGCTCCCTTTGTTAAAGCTATTTTAAAAGGTAAACTTTTCAAAGGGCTTATTTCGAGCCTACCGATCCACATGCCGCATTTGGGTTGAATGCTTGCCAATGAAAATTGAAAACAAAACAAGTAAAAAGAAAACAAAAAGAGGACAAAAACCTTCATTATTTGATAGTATGAAAAAAGCAAAAATAAGTTTTTTGGCTTATTTCTTGACCTTTGTGCAACCTTTTTATCAAATTTGTGGTCATAAGTATGCTGTGTTGGTATGGATAGAGAAAGCTTAATACAAAAAAGTATTCGAGGTGAAGGATTGGCGCAGCAACGTTTGTTTGATAGCTTGGCCCCAAAAATGTTATCTATTTGTTTACGTTATCTTGGAAATAGAGAGGAGGCAGAGGATGTTTGTCAATTGAGCTTTATAAAACTCTTTAATAATTTGAAAGATTACAACAATGAAGGTTCTTTTGATGGTTGGGTGAGACGAATATTTGTTAATACATGTCTCGATCAATTAAGAAAAAACAAGAAAACAAAGTTTGATATTTCTATGGATGACGTGGGTTATCGTCTTGAAGATAAAGATTTTATAATAGAAAAAATGGAAGCGGACGATTTAATGAAAATCGTAGAACAGTTGCCAACGGGATATCGAACAGTCTTTAACTTGTTTGCTGTTGAAGGATACAGTCATAGGGAAATCGCGGAGCAGCTGGATATCACCGAGAATACATCCAAGTCTCAATTTAAAAGGGCAAGGACACATTTAATGAATAGTTTAGAAAAGTTGCATTATGGCAGATGATAAATGGATTGAGGTTTTAGCAGCTAAACTGAAAGAGCACCGCTCTGAGGTTGGTTCAGACCTTTGGCAAGGTATTAGTTCTCGGTTAGGGGCGAATGTGTCTATTGCAACTGTAGGGTTGGGGTTTGCAAAAACGGTGGGAATTATTTGTGTGGCAGCTGTAGCTCTAGTTGTGACTTACTTTTCTTTTAATGTTGAGAAAAAAGAGGAAGCGAGCACGAAAAAAGAAAAAGCAGACAATATTACTTTGGTAGAGGAGAAAATTATACGAGAGAAAAGTACTATAAATACAGCAGCAAAGGAAATAGTGACATTATCCGTTTCAATTAAAGAAAAGAACATAAATAAAGAAGCAATTAACGTCACACAACAAGAAGTGTTGGTTGCTATAGAGAAGAAAACAGAAAATAAGAATAAGCCAGAAATAATAACCCCCCGTGCTCCAGAAATCATTCTGAGTAAAAGTGAAAAAATAATTGAGAAAGAAGTTTCAAAATCCTTAATACAAACGAAAACAGAAGATAAAAGTAGGTCTGCAATAACGTTAGGAAAAGAAAAAGAGGAGGAGGCGCAAAAGCCTAGCGCAAAATTTATACGCCTACCAAATACGTTTACACCAAATAATGATGGGGTTAATGATTACTTTTTTATTGAGGCAAGTGGTGTAAGCAATTACATTTTGGTCGTTTTAGACGAAGGGAATCGTGTTGTGTGGCAAACAAATAATGAGAATGAAAAGTGGGATGGTTTAAATCTAGGGGGAGAAAAAGTTCCGGTTGGCAATTATATTTATTACATAACTGCAGAAGATGAAAAGGGAGAAAGGATGAACACCCACCAAAGATTGTTAATACAATAGATTACTCTACTACTTTACAATTTAAAGCCTCTGTTGTATTTTACAGCAGAGGTTTTAGTATTTTAAAAAAAGAAATAAAAAAAACCCTTGAAAGCATCAAGGGTTTTTTTTATTGTGAGGTCCCGAGCGGATTCGAACCGCTGTACAAGGTTTTGCAGACCTTTGCCTAGCCGCTCGGCCACAGGACCATTTTGTGGGTGCAAATATACTAAAAATCTAACTAAACAAGAGACTCTTCAATGATAATTGCAACGTTGGCTACATTACCATGAATAGGAGGAGAATGCTTAATTATTTTAACGTGTAACGATATTAAACCGCGAACTTCTTTTTTTAATCGTTCAACAATACGTTGACCAACGTGTTCTATAAGCTTGGAGCGAATTACCATTTCGTCTTTAGCAATTTGGCTAATTAGTACATAATCAATGGTTTCCGACAAGTCGTCTGTCTGTGATGCCAAGGAAAAATCTGTGGAAACGTGAATAGTTACACTGTATTTTCCGCCTATTTTACCCTCTTCTGGCAAGCAACCGTGGTAAGCATATATTTGAATGTCATTTACTTCTATAATATGTATCATAAACCTGTATTATGTCAGAGCAATTAGGCCAGCTTGCATTCGCGAAATACATTCTTTTTTTCCAATGAATGCTGCAATATCAAAAATACCTGGCCCAAGACCTTTGCCTGTTAAAAGTAAACGTAATTGGGGCATAGTTGCGCCGAATGCTAGATGTTGGTCTTCTAAATAGGCCTTGAATGATTTCTCAATGTTGTCAGCGTTAAAGGAAGTGATTGAGGACAGTATAACTAACCATTCTCGCATGATGTCTGCGCTGTCAGCTTTCCATTTTTTTATAACGGTTTGTTCGTCGTATTCAATTGGGGCGCTTATCAAATATTCTCCTTCTGCAACGATATCGGAAATAAAGACCGCTCTTTCTTTCATTAACCCGGCCATTATAGCAAGTCTTTCTATCGATTCTGTTGGGTAATGGGAAAGCAACTCTTGCCCAATAATAGTATTATCTAATGCTTTTAAATATTGTTGCTGAAACCATTTGGCCTTGTCGGCATCGAATTTTGCCCCGGATTTAGAAACCCGATTTAATGAAAAGGATTGAGCCAGTTCTTCTAGTGAAAATATCTCTTGAGGCGTTCCAGGATTCCACCCTAAGAAAGCAAGCATATTAATAAATGCTGTAGGCAGGTATCCCGCTTCACGATAGCCAGAGTAAAGCTCTCCTTCTGCGGTCGTCCAATTCAAAGGAAATACGGGGAATCCTAAGCGGTCTCCATCTCGTTTTGAAAGTTTACCATTTCCGTCTGGACGCAATAGCAGCGGCAAATGCGCGAACAAAGGCGCGTCCCAACCGAAAGCTTTGTATAACAAAACGTGAAGTGGAGCCGAAGGTAACCACTCTTCACCGCGAATAACGTGTGAAATTTTCATCATGTGGTCATCAACGATATTTGCTAAATGATACGTGGGCATACCATCACTTTTAAACAAAACTTTGTCATCTAGGTTGTTTGTGTTGACAACAACCCATCCTCTTATTAGATCCTCAAAACGAACATCTTCATTTCGAGGAATTTTCATACGAATAACATGTGGCTCGCAAGCATCTAATCGTCTTTGAACTTCCTCTCTTGATAGAGTTAGAGAGTTTACCATAGAAGAGCGCGTAATACTGTTATACTGCCAGTTTGGCATACCAGCAGTTTTCGAATGGTCGCGCATTTTTGTAAGTTCCTCTGATGAATCAAATGCATAATAAGCGTGGCCATTTTCTACTAAAGTGTCGGCGTAGGGTTTATATAAAGCCTGACGTTCTGACTGAACATATGGGCCATATTCACCTCCAAGTTCAGGTCCTTCGGTCGGCATAATACCAGCCCAGTTCAAACTTTCCATAATATAGTCTTGTGCACCTGGAACGAATCGGTTTTGGTCTGTGTCTTCTATACGTATTAGAAAAGTTCCTTGGTGTTTTTTTGCGAAAAGATAATTGTATAGAGCTGTTCGAATACCACCTATGTGCAAAGGGCCAGTTGGAGATGGGGCGAATCTTACGCGTACTTTGTTTGACATGCAGTTTGTTTTTCGGCAAAGTTAATATTTTCATGATTAAGCGCTGTAATGTGGGGAGTGTTAATTATTTTAAAGTTCTAGTAAGTATAGAGGTGATTGTTTTATCTTAGGCGCATACAAATGTGTTTATGTCTTCTTTCGATCTTCTGATTCAGCAAATAGATTTTTTTATAAAGAAATTTTATAAGAATGAAATAATAAAAGGAGTCATCCTTTTTGTCGGAGTCTTGTTGGGTTCATTTTTATTAATTACATTTTTGGAGTACATCGGACGTTTTAACTCTTATGTGCGTGGAGTTATGTTTTTTGGTTTTTTAGGAGTTAACCTTTATATTTTTAGTAGATACTTGTTTGCGTCACTCTGGAAATTGAGCTCTTTTGGTAAGCGAATTAACAGAAGCCAGGCGGCAAGAATAATAGGGACATTTTTCCCCCAAATTTCAGACAGATTAATTAACACTTTACAGCTAAACGATTCTGGGAATGATGCAAATTTAGAGTTGATACGAGCGAGTGTTATTCAGCGATGTAATAATCTGGCCGTATTTAATTTTGGCGACGCAATTGATTTTTCAAGAAATAGGGGGCACGCCAAATGGTTAATTCCTTTATTCTTGGCACTCATGATAATTGCATTCGTAGCACCTAATATCTTGACACAAGGAACAGAGCGCGTTGTCAATTATAGCAAAGAATATGTGCCAGAAGCACCTTTTAAATTTATTTTATTGAACAGTGATGCGCTTGTAGTAGAGGGTGATGATGCGTTGGTCGATATGAAAATGGTGGGTTTGACTATTCCTGAAAAAGTTTATTTAGTTTCAGACCAAGGTAAATTTTTGATGAATTGGAAAACTAAAAATGAAGCAGTTTATACATTGTCAAAGTTGTCCGATGATTTGTCTTTTTATTTTGAAGCAAATGGATTCAAGTCACGAAATTTTACCTTGAGAATTCTTCCTAAGGCGGTCGTTGGTAAATTAGATGCGCGTATTCATTATCCTGTTTATTTAGGTAGAGAGGACGAAGTAATAGAGAATGCTGGTGACCTTAGAGTTCCGGAGGGAACAGTCATTAAATGGTCGTTTTTAACAAAAAACACAAAGAAAGTAACCGTTGAGGACGGAAGTAAAAAAGAGTCTTTTTCGACGGACGGTTTCAATTTTATAAGAACGATAAAAAGAGATTTAGCGCTAGTTGTTCGTCTCGAAAATAAGCGAACGAGTATAGTTGATACGTCTCGAATGTTTATTGTGAGCATAAGGGATGAATATCCAGTGATATCTGTTACAGAGACAAAGGATACCTTGGGTGATGGGTTAAGGTATTTTTCGGGGAACATTTCGGATGATTACGGCTTGATTAGTCTTATTTTCGTTTATAAGGTATTTAGTAAAGATGGTAAAATCAGGGAGGTGCGCATGTCAGTGATATCTCCTAGAGGCACGGATTTGCCTTTCGATTTCGGTGTCGATTTTCGACGTGAGAAACTTGAGATTGAGGACAGAATAGAATATTATTTTATTGTGAGCGACAATGATGGAGTTAATGGGGTAAAATCATCTAGAAGTGAGGTGTTTACTTATCAATTACCAACGTTATCAGAATTAAATGTTGCTAGGGAGGAAGATCAAGAGAAAACGAAGGAAGAGTTAATCGCATTATTGAATAGAACGAAGGAATTTCAAAAAAACATTGAGCGCCTGAAGAAGGAGATTATGAATAGCAAGTCTATCGATTGGAAGGCAAAGAATCAGTTGGATAAGCTTAAGGCAGATCAAACGGAACTGAATATGGCAATTCAAAATCTTCAACAGCGAATGGAGAAGAGCTTACAAGAAAAGAATCAATTATCTGAAGTAGACCCATTGCTTTTAGAAAAGCAAGCACAAATAGAAGAGTTGATGAAGGAGTTGATGGATGAAGAAATGATGGACTTGTTAAAGAAGCTTGAGTTATTAATGAAGGCTCAAAACAAGGATCAGCTTCAGAATGAATTGGAAAAGTTAAAAGTGAATGCCGAGGACCGGAATAAGCAACTTGATAGAACAATGGAGATGCTAAAAAAACTTCAGGTAAATGAAAAAATTGATGATGTGGAAAAAGAGTTGATGGCTCTGGCAAAAAATCAAAGAAAGCTTAAGGATGATATAGAAAATGAGAAGTTGAATTCAGATTTGGGCAAAGAAGAGCAGGATGATTTAAATAAAAAGTTCGATAAGCTAAAAGAAGAGTTAAAAGAGCTTAATAATTTGAATGAAAAGTTAGAGCGTCCGATGAATCTTGGTGAAACAAAGGAGGATCAAGAGAAAATTACGAATGAAATGAATGAGGCATTTGACAGCTTGGACAAAAATAAAAAATCAAAGGCGGGTCAAAAGCAAGAGCAGAGTGCGAATGATTTGGAAAAATTGGCGGAAGAGCTAAACAAATTGCAACAGGAAGCAAATGCCGAGCAAGAAGAAGAAGATATTGAGATGTTGCGTAGAATTCTCAAGAATTTGCTCACTTTGTCTTTTGAACAAGAGGTGGTTATGGCGAAATTTGCCATTATTAATGACAGTGATCCTAGGTACAAAGTGTTTGGGCGGAGACAACGGTCAATTATAGACGATACTAAAACAGTAAAGGATTCTCTAGAGGCGTTAGCGAAACGTCAACCAAAAATTGCATCTTTTGTCGATGGTGAATTGAACGAAATTGAGAGTAATCATAAATTGAGTTTAGAGGATATTGACGAACATCGCAGAGGTGAGCTAGGTCAGCACCAACAGTATGTAATGATGAGCTACAATAATCTTGCCCTTTTGTTAAATGAAAGTTTAGAGAGTATGCAAAAGGCTGCTCGTGATAGCAAACCTGGTTCTGGAAGTTGTGATAAGCCAGGAGGGAAAGGCAAGCCGAAGCCCGGTAATGGAAGTCCAGGCGTGTCTGATATGAAAGAGATGCTAAAGAAGCAGTTAGAGGCAATGGAGAAAGGAAAAAGCCCAGGAGGAAAAAAACCTGGGGATGCCCCAGGAGGTCAAAGTCCGGGAGGTCAAGATGGAGCTCCTGTGCCCGGTTTGGGAAATAAGCGAATTTCTAAAATGGCAGCAGAGCAGTCAGCGATTCGTCAGCGATTAGAACAGTATAGGGAAGAGTTAAACAAGGATGGTTATGGTAGAGGCAATGGCTTGAATCCCTTGATTAATGAGTTAGACAAACAAGAGCGTGAGTTGCTTAATAAGGAGTTTTCGTCAGAAATGATTTCTCGTCAAAAGCAAATTATGACTAGGCTTTTAGAAAGCGAGAAAGCATTAATGGAGAGGGGCTTTGAAGAGAAAAGAGAATCGCAATCAGGAAAAGAAGGTCGTTTTGGTAACCAAATTCGTTTTGATGAGTATAATAAGGAAAAATTGAAGCAAGTTGAACTGATGCGTTTTGTGGATCCTGTTTTTAGGAAGTATTATAAGGATAAAGCGAATCAATATTTCATCTTGTCAATGTGATTAGAAGATTTATGAAAGAAGGATTTACTGTTCTAGAGGAAATTGGAGTACCATCGGATTTTGAGCATTTATCGAATGTTGAGGGCTTGATCGATCGTATATGTGTCTTGTCTGGCGTGAGCGATGATAATTATGGCAATGTATTAATTGCCGTAACTGAAGCTTTTAATAATGCTGTCGTTCACGGTAATAATGGAGATGATTCGAAGGAAGTATGCGTGAGTGTTTCTCAAAATGATCAAGAGTTGTGCTTTATTGTTAAAGATCAAGGTTTAGGTTTTGATTTCCGCAATGTAATTGATCCAACTGCGCCCGAGAATATAGAAAAGGAGAATGGAAGAGGTATCTATTTGATGCGCCATTTAGCGGATGAAGTTCGTTTTGATAATGACGGAAGAGAGGTGGCTATCTATTTTAAGAAGGATGCTTAGTGTAGGTTGGTTGTCAATGGATTTATTTGAGTTCAACAGGGATGCTGTGGAAATTTGGCTATCAAAGGTTGTTCTGAATGAGGGTTTTGAATTTGGTGAGTTAGCTCTTGTCTTTTGTACAGACGACGAGCTTCTGGATATTAATATCAAACATTTAAGTCATGATTACTATACTGATATTATTACCTTCGACTATTCAAGTGAAAAAATTGTGTCAGGTGATTTATTTATTAGTGTGGATAGGGTTAGAGAGAATGCGTTAGTTTTTAGCGAGGTCTTCCAGAGTGAGTTGTATAGAGTTATTGTCCATGGCGTTTTGCATCTTATTGGGTTTAGTGATAAAAGTGAAAAAGAGTCTGAGTTAATGAGGTGTAAGGAAGATTATTATTTAAATAAATTATAGGGTTTCACATGAATCCCTATTTTGTTTGTTTACTCGTTTTAGGAGGAGTAATTTTGTTCCACGTGAAACAAGTGATATGTTAAAGAAATACGATGTTATTGTAGTTGGAGGAGGGCATGCTGGCTGTGAAGCTGCTGATGCTGCCGGTCGCCTAGGCGTGTCTGTTTTACTGATTACAATGAATATGAATACGATTGCTCAGATGAGCTGTAATCCAGCTATGGGTGGAGTGGCGAAGGGACAAATCGTTAGAGAAATTGATGCTCTGGGTGGGGGATCTGGAATTGTTTCTGATTTGAGTGCGATACAGTTTCGTATGCTCAACCTTTCAAAAGGCCCCGCAATGTGGTCGCCAAGAACTCAGAACGACAGAATGAAGTTTGCTGAAGAGTGGCGCTTGTTGTTAGAAAGAAACAGGAATGTGGACTTTTGGCAGGATATGGCGACAGGATTAATTTTAGATTCTGGGAAAGCGATTGGTGTAAAAACGAGCATGGGAATAGATATTCACGGCAAATCGGTGGTTCTTACAAACGGAACCTTTCTAAATGGTTTAATTCATTTAGGTGAAAAGCAGTTCGGTGGAGGACGAGTAGGTGAAAAAGCAGCTACAGGGATTACCGAGGATTTGGTGAATTGTGGTTTTGAAGCCGGACGAATGAAAACGGGAACACCACCGAGAGTTGATGGACGTTCATTGGATTATTCAAAAATGGAGGTTCAACCAGGCGACATTAATCCAAGTAAGTTTAGCTATACAAATACTAAGCCACTAAAAGTACAACGTTCATGTTGGATCACTTACACGAATGAGGAAACACACGATATTCTAAGAACGGGATTTGATCGGTCTCCAATGTTTAATGGAGCAATAAAGAGTGCAGGCCCGCGATATTGCCCAAGCATAGAGGATAAAATAAACCGATTTGCGGATAAAGATAGACATCAGATTTTTGTAGAACCAGAAGGATGGAATACGGTTGAAATCTATGTTAATGGTTTTTCAACAAGTTTACCTGAGGACATTCAACTAAAGGCAATGCGAGCGATTCCAGGGTTTGAAGCTGCTAAAATGTTTCGTCCGGGTTATGCGATTGAATATGATTATTTTCCACCGACTCAATTGAAGCACACCTTGGAAACTAAATTGGTTGAAGGGCTGTATTTCGCAGGTCAGATAAACGGTACAACGGGTTACGAAGAGGCGGGGTGTCAAGGTTTAATGGCGGGATGTAATGCTGCTTTGAAAGTTTTAGAGAAAGATCCTTTTATTTTGGGTAGGGATCAAGCGTACATTGGTGTTTTAATTGATGATTTAATAACAAAGGGAACGCAAGAGCCTTATCGCATGTTTACGAGTCGGGCGGAGTATCGACTATTGTTACGACAGGATAATGCGGATGTTCGCCTGACACCAATAGCTCATGCTTTAGATATGGTGTGTAATGAAGCTTTAGACAAGGTTAATATGAAGGTGAAAGGAACAAAAGAAATGATTGGTTTTCTAAGAAGTGAGGGCATTCCTCCTGAGATAGCGAACCCAATTTTGTTGCTAAAGGACAGTGCCCCGATAAATCAGCAGGTTAAGTTGAGTCAATTATTAACGCGGCCTCATGTTTCAATGGAAGATATGTTTGAGATGAGTGCGGGTGTAAAAGAAAAGGCAATTGTTTTAAATGAAGCGCATGCCGATTCTGTTCAGCAAGCTGAGATACTTGTGAAGTATGAAGGATATTTAGAAAGAGAACAAGAAATGGCGGATAAGCAGAATCGCCTAGAGAATGTTTTTATTCCAGAACATTTCGAATACATAAATATGAATAGTATGAGTTTAGAGTCGCGAGAGAAATTGACAAAAGTTCGTCCAGCGACAATAGGTCAAGCAAGCAGAATCAGTGGCGTGTCACCCAGTGATATTTCAGTGATTTTAATTCATTTGGGCCGCTAGTTTCACGTGAAACAGTAGGAGAGGAAAAGAGAACGTGTTTTTATCCCCTTTAAGAGGTTTTTTCTGTGTTAATAAGGATTTACTAAGCGTTCAATTGAGATGGACTTTTAAACAGGACGTTTTAAATAGTTAATGTGTACCTTCAATAAAAGAAGCTTAAGTAACTTAAAAAAAGGACTTTGATATATTAATTTATACTTTAGGGTCTATCCAATCGCCATTATTCCGAATAAGATTGACTAAGGCTTCTACTGCTTCGCTTTCAGGAATATTTTTTCCAACAACAGTTTTCTCTTTGTACAGATTTATTTTCCCTGGACCCGTACCCACATAACCGTAATCTGCATCTGCCATTTCGCCAGGACCATTTACAATGCAACCCATGATTCCAATTTTTAGGCCTTTTAGATGTGAGGTGCGTTTTCTAATTTTTGCTGTAGTTTCTTGAAGATCGAAAAGCGTTCTTCCGCAAGACGGGCAAGAAATATATTCTGTTTTTGAAATGCGTGTTCTCGTGGCTTGAAGAATACCGAAGGAAGTGGTATTTATGGTTTTAATAGATTGGTCGCTTTTAATCCAGATTCCGTCGCCAAAACCATCAATAAGTATGCTTCCTGTGTCACTTGCGCTATATAACTGAAATGTTTCCTCGTCAGCGATTTTGTATGTTCCACTAAGGATAGTCGGGTTATTTATATTTTTATTCGCAAGCTGATTTATAATTTTGCGAAAAACCTGCGTTTTGTTAGAATATTGAGTTGATAAAATGAGGATTGCATTTGGGTGATTAAGTAACTCATCGCTTACTGAGAACTCGTTTTTAGGAGAATAGAAATAAATGCCATCAGTCGAAATAAGTTGATCACTCAGCGGGTAGTATCCCGATTTGTTCTGGTATTTATCAAGCCAAACATCGTAATCAACTACAATTCCAAGGGTTCCGGGCACTTCAAAGTCCAGTGTGTTCTTGCCAATATAGACGTAATCTGCGGCTTGATCCATCAGGTTCCATTTGTCTAACTCTATAGAGTAGGTATAACCAAAGCCAAAGAAATTCGCCGGCTTGATTTCTGTCTTGTGACTTAGGTCTGCAAATACAATTGGAACATGTGATCCTCCGATATTATGGTGTTCAGCACCATGGTGTTTCTCGTAAAAATAAGGAGAATAAGTTAGAGGTTCATTGTAAGGAATGTCAAGTACATTCTCTTGGTTAATGAATTTCTCTGCTAATTTTCGGGCTACTGGGATTTCAAACTCGGGTTCTTCCGTTAGTGAAACACGTATTGTGTCGCCTAGCCCATCTTCTAATAAGGCACCAATACCTACTGCTGACTTTATTCGGCCATCCTCACCATCGCCTGCTTCTGTTACGCCTAAATGTAAAGGATAACACTTCCCGTTTTCCAACATGGTGGCGGCGAGTAGACGATAAGCTTGTACCATGACAACCGTATTACTGGCTTTCATAGAAATAACTAAGTTGTAGTACTCATGTTTTTCGCAGATACGAATAAATTCCATTGCAGACTCAACCATGCCAAGAGGAGTGTCTCCGTATCTTGAAAGAATTCTGTCAGATAGAGAGCCATGATTTGTGCCGATACGCATGGCGGTGTTTTTATTTTTACACAAAAGCACCAATGGTGTAAATTTTTCTTCAATGCGTTCAAGTTCGTCTTGATAGGTATCTGCTGTATATTCAATGTTTTCAAATTTCTTCTTGTCAGCGTAATTACCCGGATTTACACGAACCTTTTCAACGATTTCAGCAGCAATCTCAGCAGCGTTTGGAGTGAAGTGAATGTCGGCGACGAGTGGAGCAGAATAGCCAAGTGCGTGAAGACCATCTTTTATGTTTTTTAAATTGTACGCTTCATTTTTACTGGGTGCGGTTAAACGAACCAACTCGCAACCCGCCTCAATCATTCGGATTGATTGCTCGATTGATTTTTCAGTATCCATTGTATCCGTAGTTGTCATAGACTGCAAACGAATAGGAAAGTCACCACCCATTTCAAGATTACCAATTGTTACAACGCTCGTGCGTAATCGTTTTCGTGCGTATGGGTTATTGCAATATGGTCTGATGGTCTCGTTATTCATATGAAAATACAATTGATTAGCACAAAGTTATCCCTTTCCAGAACTTATCCGAGAAAATTTCGTATTTCTCCTTAGTTAAAGTAAAAACACAGTAAAAACGAAAATGTTTCTCAATTAAATGAACCAATTGGCTATTTTTATGTTTGTATTTGTTAATATATAAAGTCGTGTACAACATAATAGTTTAACTTTGCAATCGTATGAGTACAAACAAAATGCATTATTCTGACATTAAATTTTCAGAAAAACACAACGAGGAGTTTTATAAAACACTCAGATCCAGGGTTATGGATTATTTTAAAACCACAGGGAAATCTAGACATGGTAACGCAAAGATGGTAACTAAAACTGTCATAATGTTTTCTTTATACTTTATTCCTTTTGCTTTGATTATTACGCTGGTAGAATCCAATATCGTAGGATTTTTAGCGTGGGTGGTAATGGGGTTTGGTATGGCTGGCATCGGCTTATCGGTTATGCATGATGCAAATCATGGAGCTTACTCGAAGAATGCTGCTGTAAATAAATGGGTGGGCTACATTATTATGACTATCGGAGGAAGTGGAATGAATTGGAGAATACAACACAATATTTTACACCACACATTCACTAATATAGACGGAGTTGATGAAGATATTGATCCAGGAAAAGTGATGCGTTTTTCTCCTCACAAAGAGAGACTGGCTGCGCATAAATTCCAGCATATTTATGCTTGGTTCTTGTACGGCATGATGACTGTATTATGGTTTACAACTAAGGATTTCAAGCAACTGGAACGGTATAAAAAAATGGATTTGTTAAAAACGCAAGGTTTCACTTACAAGAAAGCATTGATAGGCTTGATTGTTTCGAAAGTTTTGTATGTGGGTTTATTACTCGGTTTACCTTTGCTTTTTTCTAGTATGTCTCCCCTTGTTGTTATTGGCGGGTTCTTTACGATGCATTTCATTTGTGGCGTTTGGCTTGGAATAATTTTCCAACCTGCGCATTGTGTGCCATCAAGTACATATCCGATGCCTGACGATTCAGGTAACATTGAAGCCGATTGGGCAGTGAACCAATTGTACAACACAGCGAACTTCGCGCCAGGAGCTAAATTGTTTTCTTGGTATGTTGGTGGTTTGAACTATCAGGTAGAGCACCACTTATTTCCAAATATTTGCCACGTACATTACCCAGACATTGCAAAAATCGTTCGCGAAACCGCCATGGAATATAAATTACCATACAACAGTTTCAAAACATTTGGCAAGGCGCTACAAGAGCACGGCCGGATGTTGTATAATCTAGGCCATTACGACAATGCGCCGGGATTACATTAGCAAGTGCATTAAAAAAAATTATGGTCAAAAGGCAGGTGTGGAGAACATCTGCCTTTTGGCGTTAAAACCAAGTTGTTTTAGCTTGAAAAAAAGCATGGCTTAACAAATATTAAATCGTCTGAACAGACAAGTTTTGAAATGGAATCCAGAATAACAACTTCAACCGAGCGAAGAATAATCAGAGATTGTAATAGGGCAATAAATGAACTAAATACTTTTAACGACGCTTTCGCTAATTGACAGTTTAATTGATTAAGAAATTTTAAAAGAATGATTTTTTTGGGGTTGGTCCATGAAGGTTTGATAAAGAAACAAATAGAGACACATGAGGATAGATAAATACTTTTGGTGTGTAAGATTAGCTAAAACGAGGTCTTTGTCGTCTGAATGGGTGTCAAAGGGAAAAGTGAAGCTTAACAACGAACAAGTAAAACCGGCTAAGGAAATTAAAATAGGCGACACGATTCAAGTTTCAAAGAATACGGCAACTTTCTCATACAAAGTTATCGGAATGCTTGATAAAAGGGTCGGCGCTTCTTTGGCAAAAGATTGCATAATAGATACTACACCTATTGAGGAGGTGGAAAAATATAAACTTTATCAGGCGGCTCAGTCTACCTATCGACAATATGGTGAAGGGAAACCAACTAAAAAAGATCGCCGAAATTTAGACGATTTTCTTGACAATTGGGAATAGCATCTCTTGTTTATTGCCGATACAATTATAGAAACTCTGCTGAAACTATTCTTGCAGGCTTTGATATTTAACTTTCATAGATGTTCTTAACGGTTTTTAAGCAAGGCTATCAACCTGTTTTCGTGAGTGCCCCAAATTTTGTATTGTTTGTTGTATTTTAAGATTTACCTATTTGGTAAATTATCTATTTCCTCGCCGGAATGGCAGGATTTTTTTTCGTTGGAATTGTAACTTTTATTTAAATTGGAAGTCTAACAGGAAACAAAACGAAATAAGATGAAAAAATTACTTTTTATTAGCGCATTGATTATTTCAACGGGAATATCAGCCCAGGAGAACAATGAAATTCCGAAACCACCAGAACCTTCAATAAGTTCGGATACGACCCGCTTCAATCTAAAAAAAGTGGAAGTCATTTTTGTATCAAAGGACGACACCGTGGATGCTGCTCCAGACAAATTGAATAGAAATAATGAAGCGCATTGGGCAGGTTTGGATTTTGGATTTAATGTTTTAACAAATGGCACCGGAAGTGATAAGTTTCCGGGTTATAAATATTGGGAAAATGACCCATCGCACTCTATTTATTTTAATTTAAATATTGCAGAAAAGAAGCTTAAAATCATTCAAGAATATGTCGGTTTAACAACAGGTATAGGCTTTAATTTTAATCAAATTTCTTTTAAAAATAATTATATTTTGGTAGATTCTGTCGACACAATAATAGGCGTGGTATCTCCTCAAAATTATTCGAAAAATAAATTGCGAGCAGCTTATTTACAAATACCGCTATTATTAGAGTTTAATACGAACAAGGATAATTCTAAAGGTTTATACATTGTCGCGGGTGTCATTGGTGGAGTTCGCTTGTCATCAAAAACAAAACGGGTTGGGGATATGGACGGAGATAAATTTGTTGAGAAAGCTAAAGGGACGTATGCCTTGAATGCGTTTAAATTGGATGCAACAGCTCGAGTTGGTTATGGCGACCTAGGCGCCTTTGTTAACTATAGTATTTTACCACTTTTTGACACGTCTAAAACAACACAAGTGTTTCCGCTTACATTTGGTGTTACTCTAAACTTTTAATTGGTCTAATGAGTTTAAAAAGGGGCAACCATATTGGTTGCCCCTTTTTGTTTGGTTTATTATTTATTTGTTTTAAAGAGATACGAGAAGAAACGTTGATTTTTTTCAAAAGGGAAGTGAATTATTATGGAGCTAGATTTATACAAAAAGCGTTGCAAATCTGGTGATTAAACAAAGGTGAATCACGCTAAAGGTTTGTCACTTGCTATTACTGTGAAGAGCTCCGGTGTGCTCTTACTATAAATTTAAACCAGCATTAATTTATTGAAAAGAATAACCATATTTGGGCAATGGCGTTAAAGTTGTGTTGCGGATAATTAGAATTAGAGAACAGGGAGTTTGAAATAGCAAAACATAAAAAAAGGAGACACTTTTGTGCCTCCTTTTTCAAGAACATAAGTTCTATTTATTTTTTAACGATGTTAACTTTTGATGAAGTACCGTTTGATGTTGTAATAGTAACGATATACATGCCAGATTCGAAGTTATTCGTAGTCAGTTGCGTGTATCCGTTAACCAATGTTGGGTTTGTATTAGAAACCACTTTACCAGTTAAATCTGTTATTACCAAACTAACAACTCCTTCAGCGTTCACACGAACATTCAATTTGTCTTCAGTTGGATTAGGGTAAACGTTAGCAATTAACTTGTCAATTTTTTCAACACTAACTTCGTCAGCATTAAAAGCCTTGAAGCCTACCGAGAAAATGGTTTCAGCACCGAAAGCAAGTTGGTTGTAAGAATTGTCTACTTCACTAACCATAATTGGCAGTAAGTAGTTATTTTGGTTGAAAGTGTAGTCAACTCCCGCATCAACTCCCATGAATGTGCTATCAGACAAAACTTGAGCACAAACTAAATACTTGTCGTTATCCGTAAACAAAACAGGACTATCGAATTCTGCATATACAACTGAATCTTGGAAGTCACCAGAATAAGTATACGAACCAGTGCTCACATAAGATGTTTGCGCAAAAGAACCAGCAGATGCCAAGTTGTCCAACGGGTCATCCCATCTGATAACAGAAATAAGAATTTCGTCACCTGCAATACTTGGGTTTAATACGCGGTTGTTACTCGTTGAGAAATAAACTCCACGCGCTCCAACGCGACTTGCGTTTGGATGTTGGAAAAAAGTACATGCCGAATAAGAAGAGGTGTACGTAGAAGAACGTGTTCCTGAAGTGCTGATTGGCGTGCTGTTGGCAGCATCAATTCTTGAATAACCAAATACTTCATCGTTAATAAAAAAGTTTGAAGTCATTACGTTGTCTTCGTTTGATTCATCCGTTGCGTCAGCCGTAACGGTATAGGTCAATGTGTACTGTCCGGTTGGGTAAGAACTCAAACTAAAAACTGGAATAGTGTTTGTTCCACCTGTAATAACATCAAGACTATCATTTGAAGGGATAGCTAAACCAGTAACTGTTTCGTCATAAACGACTGCCGCTAAAGGGTTTTCAACTTTTACGTTTAGCGTTACACCTGTTTGTGCTTGAGAACCGAAGTTATAAATTCTTGTTCCGATATTAAAATTGAATTCTGTTCCATTTTGAGCTAGTTGAGCAAGAACTCCAGAGCTTTTCGAAATCATAGTCGTTGGTTCAGAGATTGTTAAATCGTTCGCCAATAACCCAATTTTGTTTCCAAGGAATGCCACAACCGTTGTTGTAAGCATGGTGTTTGTGATTGTTTGACCTGGGCCACTGCCAATCATAACAACTGGAATTGTAACATTTGGGTCACTACCGCCCATTGCAATTGGATCTGGATCTCTGTTTATGATAATAATACCAACAGCTCCTGCAGCTTGTGCATTTAAGGCTTTTGAAACAAAAGTGCAAGTACCTCTGTAAACGACAGCAATTTTTCCTGCAACTGCAGCTGGATTAGTAAAAGTTGAACAACCTTCTTGACTTAAAGGATGAACGATAGTCGTCGCGCTGCTTCCTGGCGTTCCGTCTTCACCAATTACCAATGTGTCTTGAACATATGTTCCTGGCACATTGAAGTCGGGTGTTCCTCCCCAGCTGTCTACCCAAGTGAAGGGCTGATTTCCAAGTATGGAGGCCGGCTCCGTTACTCTGCAAATGATTTGCGACTGTGCGCTGATTGTAAATGCTGTTATAGCAAGTACACTAAGTAAAATTTTTCTCATAGCTATAATTTTTTATATAGACAAATCTAAGTAATATTTGGGCAATACTCAACATTATGAACGAAATATCTTAACAATGGTTGGTAGAAAAAAAAACCTTCACGGATTAGGTGAAGGTTTTTTATTATTGTCTATGTTTTTATATTATTTTGAAACTGCTGCCACTAGGTATTCTCTGTTCATTCTTGCAATATTTTCTAGGGATATTCCTTTTGGACATTCAACTTCGCATGCTCCAGTATTCGTGCAGTTTCCGAAGCCTTCTTCGTCCATCGCTTGCACCATATTTAATACCCTTTGTTTGGCTTCAACTTGGCCTTGAGGCAACAAGGCTAATTGGGAAACTTTTGCAGAAACAAATAGCATCGCAGATGCATTTTTACAACTTGCAACGCACGCGCCACATCCAATACATGTTGCAGCTGCAAAAGCGTCATCCGCATCTTGTTTAGGAATTGGAATAGTATTCGCATCAATAGTATTTCCTGATGTATTTACAGAAACGAAACCGCCAGCAGACATAATACGGTCAAAAGCGCTACGATCGACAACTAAATCCTTGACTACAGGAAAAGCTTTTGCTCTCCAGGGTTCAATATAAATAGTTTCTCCGTCGCTGAATTTACGCATGTGCAATTGACAAGTTGTAACGCCTCGATCTGGACCGTGAGCTTCACCGTTAATGTACATTGAACATGATCCACAAATTCCCTCACGACAATCATGATCAAAAGCAACAGGACTATCGCCCGACTCAATTAATTGATCATTCAACACGTCCATCATTTCCAAAAAGGACATATCGCCGTCGATTCCATCAATCGGATAATTAACCATGCCTCCTTTGTCGTTAGGACCCTTTTGTCTCCAAATTTTTAAATTCAGTTTCATATTTTTATTTTTTGGACTTTAGAACGTTAAGATTTAAGATTCCTTCAGTCGTATGATCTATTTATAACTTCTTTGTACGAGTTTAATATTCTCGAAAATTAATTCTTCTTTGTGCAACTCTGGTGCAGATGGATTTCCTTTGAATTCCCATGCAGAAACGTATGCATAGTTTTCGTCATCTCGTAGAGCTTCACCTTCCGGTGTTTGTGATTCCTCGCGGAAATGTCCCCCACAAGACTCATTTCTTTCTAAGGCATCTATTGCCATTAGCTCTCCCAATTCTAACAGGTCGGCAACGCGTCCAGCTTTGTCCAGTTCGGGATTGAACTCTTTTACGGCTCCAGGGACGCGGACATTCGCATAAAAATCATTGCGAATTGCTTGGATTTCTAGAATGGCGCTATTTAATCCTTTTGCACTACGAGCCATGCCAACTTCATTCCACATTACTTTTCCAAGTTTTTTGTGAAAATAGTCTACTGATTTTGAACCCTTATTGTTGATGAATTTCTCTAAACGTTCGCGAGCCTCGTTTTCGGCTTGTTCAAATTCAACTGTGTCAGTAGAAACTTTCCCCGTTCTAATATCGTCAGCTAAGTAATCGCCAATTGTATAAGGTAAAACAAAGTATCCATCAGCTAAACCTTGCATTAGAGCCGACGCCCCTAAACGGTTTGCCCCGTGGTCAGAGAAATTAGCTTCTCCTGTTACATAACAGCCCTGAATAGTGCTCATCAAATTATAATCCACCCAAATTCCACCCATTGTATAGTGAACTGCGGGATAAATTTTCATTGGCGTTTCATAAGGATTGTCATCGGTGATTTTATAATACATTTGGAACAAGTTACCGTATTTAGCTTCCACGACGTCACGACCCAGACTATAGACTTCCGATTTGGATGGATTGTCAATATGTTTTATGTTGGCTTGCTCATATCCATATCGATCAATTGCAGCAGCAAAGTCTAAATAAACGGCTTCACCGGTTGCATTAACACCAAATCCAGCATCGCATCTTTCTTTTGCTGCACGCGAGGCAACATCACGAGGAACCAAGTTGCCAAATGACGGATATCGTCTTTCTAGGTAATAGTCTCTGTCTTCTTCTGCTAAATCAGTAGGCTTCAACTGACCATTTCTGATTTTTTCAGCGTCTTCTAGTTTGGCAGGAACCCAAATTCTGCCGTCATTTCTCAATGACTCAGACATTAGGGTTAATTTAGATTGATTTTCTCCTGAAACAGGAATACAAGTTGGGTGAATTTGAGTGAAACAAGGATTCGCCATAAAAGCGCCTTTTCTGTGTATTTTCCAAGCAGCAGAAACGTTAGATCCCATTGCGTTTGTTGAAAGAAAAAACACGTTTCCGTAACCGCCAGAAGCTAAAACAACTGCGTGAGCGGAATGTCTCTCAAGTTCGCCGGTTATTAAATTTCTCGCTATAATACCTCTTGCTTTTCCGTCAACAATAACCAATTCATGCATTTCATGACGGGCCAACATTTTTATTTTTCCTTTCCCGATTTGACGAGACATTGCTGAGTATGCGCCCAATAACAATTGTTGTCCGGTTTGTCCTTTGGCGTAGAATGTGCGAGAAACTTGAACACCTCCGAATGAACGGTTGTCAAGTAATCCGCCGTAATCACGAGCAAAAGGAACACCTTGTGCAACACATTGGTCGATAATGCTAGCAGATACCTCCGCGAGACGATGAACGTTTGCTTCTCTAGATCTGTAGTCGCCACCTTTTACAGTGTCGTAAAACAAACGGAAAACAGAGTCGCCATCACCTTGGTAGTTTTTGGCGGCGTTGATTCCTCCTTGAGCAGCAATAGAGTGTGCGCGGCGCGGCGAATCTTGAAAACAAAAAGCTTTTACATTGTAGCCCAACTCAGCTAAAGAAGCTGAGGCGGAACCACCAGCTAATCCCGTTCCAACAACAATAATCTCAATTGCTCTTTTGTTCGAAGGGTTAACCAATCGTACGTGATTTTTATAATCGGTCCACTTACTAGAAATGGGCCCTTTCGGTATTTTGGAATCTAAAACAGACATGTTGTTTATGATTTTATATTAAAAGAAATAAATGATTAAAGGAATAATAGCGAAAAGAGCAGGAACAATAAGAGCGAATGCTCTTCCGAAAGCAGTAATTCCTTTTGCAAACTTCTTGCTTCTCAAGCCTAAGGATTGAAAAGAAGAAGCAAATCCATGCCAGAGGTGAAAACTAAGAACTGCCATACTTAGAACATAAAAGCCTACAGCTATTCCCGCCCAAGTATTTTTTGGAAAGCCATCTTTTGGTTTGCCAAAATAACTCATTACGAGACCATGAAGATCTTTGTAACCGTCAGCTCTCTTAAGTCCTTCTTTTTTTAAATAGATTTCAGAACCATTCTTTATTTCAAAACTTGCTGGAATTTTCATCAGACCTTGTTCGGTCATTTGTTCGGCTTCCTCAAATTGTGATACCGGAATATAATCTCCATTTTGGGTTATATAAAAATCCATTTTAGTTTGAACGCCATCTTGCTGAACACTCACCTTGTGCAAAGGAAATGCTGCATTTGACACTTTGGATTTAAACCAAAAGTTGGCCATGTGCAAACTAATAAATAATAAAACCAACGTTCCCAATACAGCCATATATCTAGAAGGTAAGGCAGAGTTCGCAGCAGGGTTGTTGTTTGCATATTTTAGAGGTCGCGCTTTTTTATTCTGCACAGTTAACACGATTCCGTCAATGGAATGGAAAAGAATGGAGAAATACGTTAAATAAGCCAAAGCTTTAACGGCGGGATTGGTCGCCATGAAGTGAGCATATTGATTAAATGCTAATTTACCTTCTTCTCCAGTTTTAAATATTAATTGTAAATTTCCGAGTAAGTGGCCAACAAGGAATAAACACAAAAATAAACCTGTTAACGCCATCCAATATTTTTTGGCAATTGAAGATGACAATATTGCGGATTTGCTCATATTTCGATATAAAAAGTCTTTACGTTGTGCAAATTTAATAGATTGAACAATCAATATTAGATTTAGTTCTTATTTAGATTGATTCAAGATAAGGCGGGGTAAACACCCTTAACATTGAACCTTTTTGATTTACAGTGAATTGAGTCTCTTTGCCAAGAAGAATAGCCTGATTATTGTCCAAATGACCAAAAGGAAAATTAAAACCAATAGGGATTTCTCTATGCTTAAGATGGGAATTAACGATTTCTTCTACTCTTTTCCCAAACGGCTCTCCTGTGTCTGAAATATTTGTGAAACCACCAACGATAAGGCCTGATATTTTTTCTAGAGCACCAATGAATTTTAGGCCGAAGAACATTCTGTCAATTTGGTATAAATGTTCGCCTATATCTTCAATAAATAGGATTTTATTTGTAAAAAAATCAACACCGACAAAAGTGAGCATTGCATGAATTATAGTCAAATTTCCACCAATAACCTCCCCTTTAACTTCGCCCATTTTATTGTACTTTGATACTGGGGCGAAAACCGAAAAGCTTTCGTGTTTCAATGCAGAAAGCATTGTTGAAAGAGATGCCGATGTGTTTTTTTTAAAGTTTAATGGCATTGTAGCGTGAAGAGAGGGAATGCCCATTTTATTTAAAGCCAAGTGCAAAACAGTAATATCGCTGAACCCAATTATCCATTTTGGTTTTCTTTTGAAAGTTGTCCAGTTGAGTTTTTCTAACAACTGAATACATCCATAGCCGCCTCTTGCGCAGAGAATTGCTTTTGCATCAGAGTGATCTAAACCACGTTGCAAATCGTCAAGTCTTTCTAGCTCACTACCAGAAAAATAATTGTATCGACCTAAAAGGTTCTGACTAAGTTCAACTTTGTATCCTGAGGTTTCAAAAAAAGTCTGGGCAAAATGAATGCTTTCTTGATCGATGGCTTTGGCTGGCGCACAAATGTAAATTTTGTCGTTAAGTTCAAGAGAAGGCAGCATGGTCTTTTTTTCTCAAAAATAACGAAAGTTCAACTAAAGCACGAAAAAAGTAAATTTGTAAATAAAAGATATTTATGATTAGTCCATACAACGATGAATATTTTATGAAACAAGCTTTTTTAGAAGCAGAAAAAGCATATGACTTAGATGAAATTCCGGTTGGAGCTGTAATTGTCGCCAACAACCAGATTATTGCTAGGGCGCATAATTTAACTGAACGCTTGCATGATGTAACCGCGCACGCCGAGGTTCAAGCTATAACCGCAGCTTCGGAATATTTAGGAGCAAAATATTTGACAAATTGTACAATGTATGTTACGTTGGAGCCATGTGTTATGTGCGCTGGAGCTTTATATTGGTCACAAATTGATAAGGTTTTTTTTGCTGCAAGAGATGAAAAGCGCGGAGCGAGCCGAATTAAAGAAGGTTTGTACCATCCAAGAACTGTTGTTATGAACGGAATTATGGCGGAAGAGTGCGGGAAATTGATGACAGATTTTTTCAAAGCAAAACGTGCGTGAAGTGATAATTTTCCATGTAATTAGCGCGCGATTTTATCGACCAGACTCAAGGTGGATTTTGGAAATGTATAGAGAAGGCTTTCATAGTAAATTATAAAGAACAACTAGTACTAGGTGAATTCTCAAAAAGATTTTTGATATTGGAAACGGAAACTTCGGTTTACTGCTTTTGTTGTTTTAACTTTGCGTTCAAATGGTAAATTCACAAGATACAATTTGTGCTTTAGCGACTCCAAACGGGGTTGGCGCAATAGCGATTATTCGACTTTCTGGATCGAAATCAAAAAGCATTCTTAAGGTGTGTTTTTCAAAAGACCTGGAAAATGCAGTTTCCCACACCTGTCATTTTGGAAATTTCTTATCTCTCCAAAAAGAACTTATTGATGAGGTTTTGGTAACGGTTTTTGATCAAGGTAAAAGTTTTACTGGCGAAGAAAGTGTTGAAATATCTTGTCATGCTTCTCCTTTTATTCAAAAGAGAATTTTAGAAACTCTTCTGAATTCTGGAGCAAGAATCGCCGAGCCTGGCGAATTTACCATGCGTGCATTTGCCAATGGGAAAATGGATTTATCACAAGCGGAAGCAGTCGCAGATTTGATTGCATCTCAATCGCGCAACGCGCACAACATTGCATTAAAACAATTGAAAGGCGGTTTTTCAAATGAGTTAAAAGATTTACGGGAAAAACTAATTCATTTCGCGTCACTCGTTGAATTGGAGCTTGACTTTGCTGAAGAGGATGTTGAATTTGCCGACAGAAAAGAATTGAACCAATTGGTAAGCGCTGTTTTACTTTATATCGAGCGACTAGCGAAGTCTTTTGAGCTGGGTAACGCGATAAAAAATGGAGTTCCTGTTGCAATTGTGGGTGCACCAAATACTGGAAAAAGCACTTTATTGAATCAACTTTTAGGAGAAGACAGAGCAATAGTTAGTGACATTGCTGGAACAACACGAGATGTTATAGAAGAAGAATTAACAATAGATGGAATTCAATTTAGACTAATCGATACAGCGGGAATCAGGGAAAATGCCGAGACGATTGAAGCGATGGGAATCGAACGCTCTAGGGCGAAAATTATTCAAGCGAGCATCGTATTTTGCATGGCTGACAATTCTATTCCAAGTAATGCTGCAGAAGTTTTGAAATGGGCAAGTGAAATTATTGCCAACCACCCGGAGAAGAAAGTAGTTTTAGTTATCAATAAATATGATATTTCTCAAAAAACAATTGAAAAAAGCGATATTAATACGGTCTATATTTCAGCTAAAGAGGGAATAGGATTGGAGGAATTAAAAGCAAAATTGGTCGAGTTGGTTGTTGCGGATTTTGATATTGTAAATGAAACAATTGTCTCTAACGTTCGTCATTATGACGCCTTAATTAAAACAAAAAGCGACCTTGAAAAAGCAAAATTTGCCTTGGAAACAAATGTAACAGCCGATTTTGTTGCTCTCGATTTACGCCAAGCCATGTATCACTTAGGAACTATAACAGGACAGATTACAGAGGACGATCTACTTGCGAATATTTTTGCTAAGTTCTGTATTGGAAAGTAAGTTGCGCAAAGTAAAACAAACTAAATAAGCATAAAAACTTGTTTCAATGGTGCTTACAATCAAAAAATAAAAATTCAGCATCAAATTTGCTAGACAATTCTTGAATCGTCATCTGCGCCTTTAATGCTTCTAGGACAAGTTTAGCCTCGAAGTCTGAACTGGATTTTGTTCTCGTTCTTTTCATATTTTAACTGCTAAATTTACACTTTAATCAGTTGTCTTAATTTTAGGGAGTACTTTACAAAGGTTTTTTTAAATTATTCAGACATAGTTTTTAAAAACGATATATTTACAGCTAACAAAAAAAAGATTTTATCAGAAAATTCATAAAAACCGCAACCTTATAATCATTAAGAACGTATTATTAATCTAAAGACTCTTTTTGAAAACAGGAAAGAAAATAATTAATTACCGTTATTCAATAAACGAAAAACGCAACTTTACTAGATTAAATCAATGAAAATGAGCACCATTAAACGAAAAACGCTACTTATAATTTTCCTCTTATTCGGAGTAACTACTTTTTCTCAAGTGGCTAATTTCACGGCTTCTCCAACAACTATTTGTGTAGGCGGAAGCGTTCAATTTACCAATTTATCATCAGGAGCCGTGACATATGTTTGGTCATTTACCGACGGACCCGGCACTTCGCAAAGTTCGACCCTGACGAATCCATCAATAACCTATAACACGGCGGGAACGTTTACGGTTGTCTTGAATGCATTTGACGCAGGAACATCGAACAGCGATACAGAAACGAAACCCAATTATATTACTGTAATTGCGTCAGCAACTTCAACACTAACAACAGCAACAGGAACGGATAACCAAGCTTTGTGTGAGGGATCTCCGATTGACACGATTCGGTACACTTTAGTTGGAGCACAAGGCGCAACCTTTTCAGGTCTTCCCCCAGGTGTTTTTGGCTCTGTTATTTCTGATTCAAGTGGAGGTATTGTAACGATTGCAGGAACACCATCGGCACCAGGACCGTATAATTACAGTTTTACAACAACATTAAATTCATGTGCACCGATAACAGTAAGCGGATTGATTTTTGTTGAAGGACAACCTACGATTTCATTAATATCCGGTAATCCAAATCAAGTTGTTTGTGTAAACACACCAATAACACCCATTTCTTACACCATTGGAGGAACAGCCACTGGAGCTTTTGTGTCGGGACTGCCGCCGGGAGTAACAAGCTCATTTTCAGGAGATACTTTAACCATTTTTGGAACACCTGCGGTAGCGGGCCCTTTTTATTACACAGTTTCAACCTCCGGCAGCTCCATTTGTTCACCAGCATCACTAGGTGGAGTAATTAATGTGGACCCTTATATTAATTTGGCTTCACCAATTGGATCGGATAACCAAACGGTATGTGTCAACGACACAATTATAGATATTGCTTACACTTTAGGCGCTGGATTTACAGGAGCGACTGTAGATACGTTGCCTCCAGGAATCACAGGAACATTTTTCCCTGGAAATTTTATTATTTCTGGTTCATCAAATCAAGTAGGGACGGTTTTTTATACCATTACAACTTTAGGAGGATCTTGCGGTGCAGCTACCGCGAGCGGATCAATTACTATAAGTGCGGGGCCTATATTAAATCTAACTTCCGCCTCTTTAACAGATTTTCAAGCAATTTGCACAGGTTCATCTATTGTTAATATTGAATATACAGCGGGAGGGAGCGCAAGCGGTGCGAGTGTTTTGGGCTTACCCGCAGGTATTACAGCAAACTTAGCAGGAAATATTTTAACTATTTCAGGTTCATCTAGTCAAATTGGGACTCATCCTTTTGCAGTAACTACAACTGGTTCGGCTTGCGGAGACACGACTTTATTCGGCCAAATTGTTGTTGATACTTTCCCTGTTATAAATTTGATTTTAAATTCAATTTCAGATACACAACAAGTTTGTGTTAATTCAGGAATTGATAGTATTTTGTATCAATTTAGTGGAAGTGCTACAGGTGCTTTTGGGATTAATTTACCAACAGGCGTTAACGTGACTATTCAAGGAGATACAGTTATTATCTCAGATACTGCGGCATCATCGGGAATATATGCTTATACAATATACACAACAGGTGGAGCTTGTCCAGCCGATTCTGCTTATGGTTTGTTAACCATAGACGACTCATTGGGTTTACAATTGCTTTCGGCAGCTGGAACAGACAGTCAAACTTTGTGTGATAACATTGGAAATTCTATTGATACAATACTATATCTTTTGTCAGGTTCTGCTGATACGGTTTTGGTGACTGGTTTGCCGCCAGGCCTTATTGACACTTTTTACAACGATACCTTGCAAATAACAGGTGCGCCATTATCTCCTGGGACGTATACTTACACTATGGTGGTTTTAGGCTCTTTCTGTCCAAATGACACGTTAACAGGAACAATCGAAGTTCAAACGGCTCAATTAGTTCTTACGAGTGATCCTTTTACAAATGATCAGAAGGTTTGTTTGAATACTGCTATCGATAGTATTGTTTATGTTGTTGGCGGCCCAGTTTTGGTTTTAGATCTACCTCCGGGCATAATTAGCACATATATTGCAGGTGTTC
>Ga0209390_10000650_pt1 | contig 69375 bp, 33 predicted proteins | sample BON01_FD_187212 | JGI IMG/M metagenome (GOLD analysis project Ga0209390, IMG submission 187212) | Freshwater microbial communities from Lake Bonney liftoff mats and glacier meltwater in Antarctica - BON-01 (SPAdes) (version 2) | ecosystem: Environmental > Aquatic > Freshwater > Ice > Glacier...
CCCCCTCACCCCCCCGCCCCCCCCCCCCTTCCCACGGCGCAACCCCCCGAAACACGCCCGCCTTTCCCTCGACCAAACAAACAAAAACGAACAAAAAAACCCTCAGTCCGTCCGCGCCGAGGCCAAGGACATCACCTTCGACGGCGACTCCCGCCGCAAGCTCCAGATCGGCATCAACAAGGTCGCCGACGCCGTGTCCGTCACGCTCGGCCCCCGCGGCCGCAACGTCGTGCTCGAGCAAAAGTTTGGAATTCCCCAGGTCATCAACGACGGCGTCTCGATCGCGCGCGCCATCGAGCTGCAGGACCCCGTGGAGAACGCCGGGGCGCAGCTGATCAAGGAGGTGGCGGGCCGCACCAACGACTCGGCGGGCGACGGCACGACCACGGCGTCGGTGCTGGCGCGCGAGATGATCCACTTCGGCCTGCAGAGCGTGACTGCGGGCGCGAACCCGATCGCCGTGAAAAAGGGCATCGACAAGACGTGCGATTTCTTGGTCGGCAAGCTGCGCGAGAACGCCAAGCCCGTCAACGGCCGCGAGGACATCCGCAACGTCGCGTCTATCAGCGCGGGCAACGACGACTTTGTCGGCGAGATGATCGCCGACGCGCTCGACAAGGTCGGCGCCAACGGCGTGCTGTCGATCGAGAGCGGCAACTCGACCGAGACGGTCGTCGAGGTGACCGAGGGGATGGAGGTCGACCGCGGGTACATCTCGCCCCAGTTCGTGACCAACAACGAGCGCCTGCTGGCCGAGTACGACAACTGCCGCGTGCTGGTCACCGACCAGAAGATCGAGAGCGTCCGCGACATCATCCCGATCCTCGAGCAGGTGACCCGCCTGAACCAGCCCTTGCTCATCATCGCCGAGGACGTGACGGGCGAGGCCCTCGCCACCCTGGTGGTCAACAAGCTGCGCGGCATCCTCAACGTGTGCGCCATCAAAGCCCCCGGGTTTGGCGAGCGCCGCAAGGCCCTGCTCCAGGACATTGCCATCGTCACGGGCGCGGAATTTGTCGCCAAGGATCTCGGCATGCGCGTCGACGCGTGCGTGGTCGAGCAGCTCGGCGCCGCGCGCAAGGTCACGGTGGCCGCCACGTCGACCACGCTGATCGCCGACGCCGCGAGCAAGGACGAGATCGACACGCGCATCGCCCAGCTCAAGAAGGAGCTGGGAGAGACGGACAGCGTGTACGACACGGAGAAGCTGTCGGAGCGCATTGCCAAGCTGAGCGGCGGCGTCGCCGTCATCAAGGTCGGCGCGGCGACCGAGGCCGAGCTCGAGGACCGCAAGCTGCGCATCGAGGACGCCAAGAACGCCACGTTCGCGGCCGTCGAGGAGGGGATCGTGCCGGGCGGCGGGGCGGCGCTGCTGCACCTGTCGGAGCTGGTGCCAGAGTTCAAGCTGCGGGCGGCGGGCACGCCCGGCGCGCTGGACGGCGAGGAGGAGCGCATGGGCGCCGACATCGTCATGAAGGCCCTGCGCGCGCCCGCGCGCATCATCGCCGACAACGCCGGCGTCGAGGGGGAGGTCATCGTGCAGAAGCTGCGCGGCACGTCGTTCGAGACGGGCTACAACGCGATGGAGGACCGCATCGAGGACCTGGTGAAGGCCGGGGTGATCGACCCGGCAAAGGTGACGCGCAACGGCCTGATGAACGCGTGCTCGATCGCCGGCATCCTGCTGACGACGCAGGCGGTCATGGTGGAGCGGACGCAGCACGCCGCGCCCGGGGGGATGGCCGGGGGCATGCCGTCGGGCATGACCATTTAAGGAGGGCGGCTGGGCGAGGTTTTCCCTGTTTTTTGCGCGCGCGGTCTTGTCTGGCGCGCGCGCCGGGATTAACGCATCTTTCTTTTTCTCTTCCCGCAGATCCCCTGTTTCCCATCGTTTTCTGAAGAGCGCGCGCGGTGTGAAGACGTCCTGAGTTTGACATTGCAGCTTTTGTTTTCGGGCGTGTGCTTCGAACAACAACAACAACATCCAACAAAAGGAATTACGCGCCGCCGCCGCCGCCGCCGCCGCCGCCGCCGCCGCCGCCGCCGCCGCCGCCGCCGCCGCCGCCGCCGCCGCCGGAGTTGCCGCCGCACGTCTCGCTCTCTTGTCGTTCCCTCTGTTCTCAGAGACCCGGCGGCCGCATGGCCTCCGGCAGCGCGTCGCGCACGGCCCCGACGTCGATCGGCAGGCGCACAAGCGACCGGAACGGCTCGCGCATCGCGGCGCGCGCCGTCCACTCGCCCACCCAGGGGCCCCCGCCGACCTCGAGCGCGCCGTTTTCGCTGCTCACGTCGAGCAGCGGCGCCGGCGCCTTGCCGCCGCCGCCGCCGCCGCTGCCGGCCCAGGCCGCCCGCCCCCCGCGCCGCCGCCACACGCGCAGGCGCACGCGCCCGGCGAACGTGTCGCGGCAAAAGGGCGCCAGGCCCCGGCTGCCCGTGGGCGCGCGCAGCACGGTGCCGGCGTCGGCGTCGCACTCGGCCTCCAGGACGGCCTCGATCTCGCCGTCGCCGCCGCCGCCGCCGCCGCCAAACGCGCCGCCGCCAAGCGCGCCGCCGCCGCCGCCGCCGCCGCACGCGCGGACCCACCACCGCCCCCAGGGGCTCGCGCTCCACTCAACGTCCCCGCGCCAGGGCACGAGCTCGAGGAACGTGGGGAGGCCGCGCGAGGCCGCGAGCCCGGGCGGCAGGTGGATGCCGATCATGCCGACGTCCTCCTCGCCGCCGAGCAGGCTGCCGACGAGGGCGCCGAGCGCGCTGCTGGCGGGAGGCGCGGCGGGCGACGACGGGGCGCCCGTCGCGGCCGCCGCGGCGCCGCCCGCCCCGCCCGTCGCGCCGGGCGCCAGCAGCGCGCGCCGCGCGCCGACCGCCGTCACGCTGACGCCCGGGGCCCCCGTAAAGCTGTTGCATTGAACCCACATCCACTTGGACGGGAAGCCTCCGCCCCAGTTCTTCTCGGCGTAAAAAGGGGCGTCGACGAAATGGCGGACGCGGCCGCCGTCGCCGTCGGCGTCTGCGCCGCCGTCGTCGCTCCCGCCCTCGCCTTTGCCGCCGCCGCCGTCCCCCCACCGCACCCACCCGGTCGCCAGGCCGTCCGCCACCAGCACCTGCCAGTGCGGCTCGAACACGCTCAGGGCGCTGAGCCAGCCGGCCGTGGCGAGCGGGCGGTCGTCGCCCGCGCCGTCGGCGGCGCAGGCGCCGAGGCCGAGCCTCGGGCCGCTGCCGGCCGCCGAGCCCGACGCCCCGCCGCCGCCGCCGCCGCCGCCGCCCCACCCCTGTGCTGGCCGCACGCTGAAGCACCACTCGGCCGAGCGCACGGTCGACATGGGCGCGCCCGCGGCGCCGCGCTCGTCGGCGACGACGCGGCCCTGGTGCCACGTGGTCGACGCCTGGAACCCCTCGCGCACGGCCGCGTCAAAGGCGGCCGGCGCGACGACCGTTCGCGGCGGCGGCGGCGGCGAGGCGGCGCCGCCCGCGGCGTCTGTCGCCTGCGCGGCGAGGCATGCCCCGAGCGCCAGGCGACGGGGGTCGGCCCAGAACGCGCGCGTGTCGCGCGAGAACTGGCACAGGTACCCGTCGCCCGGGCCCATCAGCTGCACGCCCACGCCGCGCACGCCGCTCGACGCGTCGCCTGGGTCCTCGACCGAGTAGATGAGCGCGAGAGAGTCGGTGCTGCTGCTGGTGCCGCTGCCGCCGCTGCCGCCTTTGTTTCGGCCGTCGCCCTCGTCTCCGCGGCCGGCGCCGCCGCCGCCTGCCGTCGCCTCTCGCCCCCCTCCTTCGTTTTGCTGCTGCTCTAGGCGCGGCAGGTCCACCTTGAAGTACCAGCCCTCGAAGAAGCGGCGGGGCGAGCCGTCAAAGTGGTAGCCAGAGTGGGGAGGGGGCTGGAACGAGCGCGCGGCCGCGTCGGCGGCCAGCTGCTGCTTCTGCTGCCGCTCGGCGGATGACGACGACGACGAGGGCGACGGCGACGCCGACGACGCCGCCGCGCAAACGCGGCGGCGGCACTGGCGCTTGTTGTGGCCGGCGACGACGACGCCGCCGCCGCCCCGGAGCGCTCGGCTGCTGCCGGCCAGAGCACCCGCTCGCGACGATGCGAGCATCGGGAATGGATGCAGGCGCAAAAGAGGGCGAAGGGACAGCGACACAACGCTTGTGTGGCACTCGCGCGCGGGAAGCTGCTGCTGCGGCGGAGGATCGACAGGACCGCGGTGCTTTATTGAGGAGAAGGGAGTGCGCACGCAGGACCAATCCGGTTTTCGCGTCGTGTGTGACGTACAGACGGCAGCAGAAGCCGGAGCGCCCGCTTGTGTCATTCGTCGCCGCCGTCGTTGCCCGTTGCCCGTCGTGCGTCTGTCGCTCCGTCTCGCCTCGCACATAGGTAGGCACCCTCGCGTCCGTCCCTCGCCCTTGCGCGATCGTCCAGTCTTACACGCGATAGGCTGCTGGCTCCACCGTCAACCCGCCATCATCATCGCCGAGTTGGCCACAGCCCACACGTTCCAGAGCCCGTGCAGCGCCACGGGCGCGGCCAGCGCGCCGCGCGTCGCCACGCAGGCGCCGCCAAACACGAGGCCCAGGAGAAACATGGGCAGGGCCGTGTCGGCGCGGAAGTGGCAGCCGGCAAAGGCGGCGGCGCTGAGGACGACGGCGCGCAGGGCGTCGGCGCTGGCGGCGCCTCTGTCGACGGGGAGAGGGGGCGCGTCCTTGTCGGGGTCGGCGCCGGCGGCGCCGGTGCCTCGTTTGCCGCTCGCTCGCGCTCCCGCTGCCGCTGCCGCCGCCGCTGCTGCTGCCGCTCCCCCTGCTCCTCCCCCACCGCTGCCGCTGCTCCACGGCCCGTACGCCGCCAGGCTCGGCAGCAGGAACCCGCGGAACACGGCCTCCTCCCAGAGCGGGGCGCACACGGCCACCACCAGCGCGTACCCGACCGCCGCCGCCGCCGCCACCGCGCCGCCGCCGGGCGCCGCCGCCGCCGCCGCCCCGGCCTCGGCGACCAAGCCGCCGCCCGCCGCCGCGGCGCCGGCGACCGCCGCCGCCGCCCCCGCCCCCGCCGCCGTCGCCGCGTCCTCGAGCGGCCCCGCGCCAAAGGCTCCGGCCGCCGCGCGCGCCGCCCACCCGACGGCCGGGAACGCGAGGCACCCGGCCGCCACGGCTGGGGCCCACTCGCGCGCGCGCCGCCAGCGAAAGCAGAAGAGCCCGCGCGCGCGGAGCGCGGCCCACGGCTCGCCCAGGCACCCCCGCAGGATTGCGCAGGTGGCGGCGAGCTGCGCGGCGTCGAGCGCCAGGTGCGCGAGCGCGACGCCGCCGCCCCCCGGCCCCGCGGAGGGGGGCGGGTGCAGGGGCAGGCCCAGGGAGGCGAGCAGGGGCACGAGCACGCGGCCGAGCAGCAGGTAGGCCAGCAGCCAGAGGGCCATGACGCGGGGGCCGGCGGACGGCGGCCACGCGGGGAACGGGAGGAGCGGGCGCTCTGCCGGCGGCGGCGACGACGACGTGGACGACGGCGGCGACGGCGGCGGGGGCGCGGTCGGCTGGTGCTCTTTCGCGTCCGCTCCTCGCTGCTGCTGTTGCTGCTGCTGCTGGTGCTCCTGGTGTTGCTGCTCTTGGTTGTCGTCGGCGTCTCGTGCTTCTCCTGCTGCGCCCCCTGCTGCTGCTGCGCTTGTTGCCGCGGTCGAGGCGCGCGTCCGACGAGGGAGCGCCCGCCGCGACGGCGACGGCGATGACGGCGACGGCAACGATTGCTGTTCCAGTGTTCTCCTCCGCGCCGCGCTGCCAAGGACGCCGGGTGCGTACTGCCTGCACGTGATTGGCGCGATTGACGCGGCGGGAGCCATTCGTGCGCCGCGGTGCTGCTGCTGCTGGTGGCGCTCTCGGAGGAGCGGGCGGCTGTCAAGTGGAGCGGGGCCGCCGCGCCCCGTCGGCGGCGCGGGCGCTCGCAGCAATATCATTGGGTTGCGACTCGCTTGATGTTGTCAGCGTCTACTATGTGAGAGAGAGCGCCCTTGAGCGAGTGTCTCAAACTTCCACTGTCGGAGATTTTCAGTTGTCGCCTTTTGGTGCACCCGCCTAAGCAGCAGGCCTCCCTTCACAGGCAACACAACTACTAGCTCGATCAACACACACCCATCGCTCCTCGTCGACCGCGCACACACAACCAAAACCACAATGGCGACAACAGAAGGATCGACTCAAGAGGAAAAGGACGCAGTGCCGGCGCCCACCGGCCCCAAGCCCGCGTCCGTCGACCCGGACGCCGCGTTCTCGTCGATCCTGCTCGCGCAGCACGAGGGTGACGCCGGCAAGCTGCTCGACGGCGTGTTCGACTTCCTGCACCGGCGCACCAACTTTTTCAGGCAGGCCGGCGCGCGCGAGCGCGCCGCCGGCGCGTTTGAGCGCGCGGCCGCGGCTTCGGCGGCGGCGCCCGCGGGCGACCTGACGGCGGAGGAGGCCGGCAAGGCGGGGGCTGGCGGCGCGGGCGGTGCGGCGGCGGCGGCGGCAGGAGCGGTGGCAGGAGCAGCAGCAGCAACACCAGCACCAGCAGTGGCCAAGGGAGGAGCCGAGGCGAAAGAGGAGGGGATGGAGCGGCCGCCGACGGACGAAGACGACGGCCAGGCCGGCGACGGCGCCTCCGACGCCGACCCCACCCCCGCCCTGCTCAAGCCCAACGCCGGCCGCGGCGCCGACCTCCCCACGCACAGCTGGACCCAGACCCTCGCCGAGGTGGCCGTCGTCGTGCCCCTACCCGACCCCCCAGCCCCGGCCAAGGCCTGGCGCGCGCGCGACCTCGACGTCTGCGTCGCAAGGGGGGCGCTGCGCGTCGGCGTCCGCGGTCGGGCGCCCTTGCTCGACGCCCCGCTGGCCGAGCCCGTGCGCGCCGACGACTGCCTGTGGAACCTGGTGGACGGCCGCTCCGTCGAGCTGACCCTCACCAAGGCCGAGGGCATGCACTGGTGGCGGCGCGTCCTCGCCACGGACGCGGAGATCGACGCCGCTGCCGTCAAGCCCGAGAGCAGCAGGCTGGGCGACCTCGACGGCGAGACGCGCGCGACCGTCGAAAAGATGATGTTTGACCAGCGGCAGAAGGCGCTGGGGTTGCCGACGAGCGACGAGATGCGCAAGGACGAGCTGCTGAAGCAGTTCATGGCGGCGCACCCGGAGATGGACTTTACGGGGGCCAAGATCATGTGAAAGGAAGGGCCCGAGCGAGGAGGGGCGTGTTAATGGCGGACGGGGAGCGACGCGAGCCGTCCGTTTTCCGCGCGTTCCGGAGGAAGCGGCGACGTCCGCCAGCGTGCTTTCGCGTCGTTGAAATCAACTTGAAGTCGTCTCTATCGCAGCTGCCGATCAACACAACCACTGCCACTGCCACAGATCCCCTTTTGTCCTCATCCGTTGTTCCCGAGGCCGCGCGCAGAGCGAAAGAGCGAACAAAAAGAAGAGAGAGCACCCTTTCAACTGTAATCGCGCCTCCAATCGCCCGCCCGCTTGCCACTGCCCAATCACACGCGGCGAATCGACAGCATTGGCCACAATTCCGACAGCGCCCCGGACACAGGATGTTTGCGCACGCGCGCCACAGAGTCGAGGCCCGAGGGCGGACCGGCAACCAGTCGCCGCCGCCGCCGCTCGGCGCGCGCCGCCGCCTCCGCCCCTCCTCGCCCCTCCTCCCGCTCCTCCGGCTCCCGACGGCGCCCGCCGCCGCCGCCGCGCCCGGAGGGGACGCCCCCGCCGCCCGCGCCGACGCCGTCCCGGCCGTCGCCGCTGTCGTCGCCGCCGCGGGCAAGAAGAAGCCCCTGTCCTCCTGGACCGCCAAAGACGCGCGCGCCAAGTTTGGCCCTCGCCGCAAGGCGCCCCGCCGCGACCCGCAGGCCGACCCTGGCACCGACGCCGACACGGACGACGACGACGAGGATCAAGAGGACGAGGACGACGAGGAGGAGGAGGAGGAGGCGGAGGACTACCTGCGCGCCCTGGGCACGAGGAGCTACAGCAACACAAACGTCGACGCCGGACAGCGCCTGGGCATGATCGACTCCCTTTTTGCCGGCAACACCCTCGGGCACCAGAGCGACATCGCCGACGGCTCGCTGCGCAAGTACGAGGCCCGGACGTTCGCCAACCTGGTCGGCGACTACTACGTCAGCCCGCGGTTCATGGACAAGGTGGCGTCCCACGTGGCCAAGAACTACCTCGCCGACCAGGGCGCGCTCGGCAACGCGGGCCGGCGCGTTCCGCTGATCCTCGGCATTTGGGGCCCCAAGGGCAGCGGCAAGACGTTCCAGACGGAGCTGGCGCTCAAGAAGCTGAAAGCCCAGCCGATCATCATGTCGGCGGGGGAGCTTGAGAGCGACAAGGCGGGCGAGCCGGGCCGCCTGCTGCGAGAGCGCTACCGCCGCGCGGCCGAGCTCTCCAAAGTGCGGGGCGTGCTGAGCGCGCTGGTCATCAACGACCTGGACGCCGGCATCGGCATCTTCCGCGAGACGCAGCGCACGGTCAACAACCAGATCGTGGGCGGCACGCTCATGAGCATCTGCGACGCGCCCAACCGCGTCTCGGTGTGGGGCGACTCGTGGGAGAGCGAGACCAGCGGCAACCTGCGGGTGCCCATCATCGTCACGGGCAACGACTTCTCGACCTTGTTCGCGCCGCTGATCCGCGACGGGCGCATGGACAAGTTCTACTGGGACCCGGACCGGTGAGGATTTGTTTTGTCGAGAGAGGGCTCTTCCTTGGCACGGTCGTTTGCTCGTTTGCTCGTGTTTATCTCGCTCGCCATCTTTTCACCACCGTGCCGATCTTCCTTTTTTTTCGTCGCCAGGACCGCGCGCCCTTTCCGCGACCTTTCCGCCCTGACTCGCTCATGCACACAACCGCACAAACTCAAAACCGACACAAACAAACCACGACAAACAAACAACATCCGACGGCGACAAACAGCGACGACAAGGTCGCGATCGTCACGGCGCTCTACCGCGACGACGGGCTCAGCGCTGAGGACGCGGGGCGGCTGGTCGACGCCTTCTCGCGCCAGTCGCTCGACTTTTACGGCGCGATAAGGGCGAGCACCTACGACGGCCAGATCCGCGAGTGGCTGCGCGCCTTGGTGGGCGGCGCCTTCGAGGACGACGGCGCCGACGTCAAGCGCATGCACAAGGCGCTGCTTCGCGGGAAGGGTCCCTCGTTTGAGCCGGTGGAGGCTAAGCTTGGGACGCTGCTGGCCGAGGGGCGGCGGCTCGTGGCGGAGCAGGAGTTTGTCATGCGGTCGAGGCTGTCGGAGGACTACCTCAAGACGGTCGGGGACGAGGCGAGGGCCAAGCGCGAGGGGCGGTGGCGGGGAGGCGGGCCGGGGATCGGACTGACGGGCTGATTGAAAAAAAGAAAAAAAAATTGGTAAGCTCCTCGTGTCTCTCTCTATGTTATGCTCCCGAGACCGGCTGCTACGACTTCTTGACCTCGCTCATGAGGCTCTCGTAAAACTTGGCCGCCATGATGGCCACCGCCTCGCCGCCGTAGACCTGTTTTGCTCGTTTTTTTGGTTTTCGGTTTCTCGGGCGGTGGGCGTGAGCGCGCGCGCCGGTCGGTCACGGGAGCGGCGCCGCGTGCGCAAAAACCCAAAAAGAAAGAGCCTCACCGCCTGCGTGAACGCGTACCGCGCCGACTCGTCCTTGATGGCGTCGGGCTTGATGCTGTCGGGTGTGTGTCGTCGTGACGTAGGAGAGGAGGAGGCGGTCGGTCGTCGGCGCACCCGAAGAGAGGGGTCCTTCCCCCCTCTTGCCCCTCTCCTCTTCCCCTCTCCTCTCTCTTACCTGAGCACGCCTTTGTGCTTGAGCGCGCCGAGGGCGACCGACGTCACGACCACCTGCGTCACGAGCGTCGAGAGCAGCCCCATGGCAGGCGCTCAAAACCTGGTGGCCCGCGCCCTCCTTCTCTCTTCGTTGCGTCAAGGAAGCGTTCAAACTCAAGTGCGCACGAAACGACGACGATGATGACGCGCTCGCGCCCCTTGCGCGTCCTGGTGTCGGGCGCAAGGCTCTCGGTGTAGAGGCACGATGGGAGTAACGTTCCGAGGCATGAGTTCCGCTCAGTGGCGACGAGCGAGTGTGACACAGCGGTCGGGAGAGGAGGCGCGCGCGATCGTCGTCCGTCGGCGAGCAGCACCAGCGCGGCCGCCAAGGACCGAAGCCGGCGGCGTTCCACGCGCGAATGGCGCTTGACTTAGTTCGTCCTCCGACTCCGCATGTCGGTACGATAGCCACCACTACCCGCACCCGAGACCGGCGCCAACCTGCCTTCGCCCGCCTTCGCCCGCCACCGCTTCCCCTTCCCTCGCATCTTGACATCAGACTCCAAAAGCACAGACCCTCCCTTCCGCCTTTCCCCCCTCCTCTCCCTACGAATCCACCCCCGCGCGCGCGGCGGACCAGGCGGCATGAAGCTGACCGCATCTCCGTTCGCGCTGGGCGCGAGGCCCTGCGCTGGCGGGGCGCGGGCCGCTCGCGGGGCGCTTTCGAGGAGCACCGGCACCACCACCACCACTTGCAGCAGCCTCGCGACGCGCCGGCGGCCCGCTGAGCAGCAGCCGTCGATCCGCCAGCGGCAGGCAGCAGCAGCATCGGCCGGCCCCCCCAGCCGCCGCCGCGTCGCCTGCGCGTCCGCGTCCCCAGAGACCGAGGCGGCGCCCGCCGCCGACGGCGCCACCGCCGCCGCCGCCGCCGCCGGCCCTGGCTCCTCTGCCGCTGCCGAGGCCGAGGAGGACGCTGCCGCGCCCATGTCGCCCGTCTGGGAGCTCGACTTCTGCTCGCGCCCGCTGCTCGACGAGCGCGGCAAGAAGGTTTGGGAGCTCCTCATCACCGACCCCGAGCGCTCGTTCGAGCACTCGCAGTACTTCCCAAACAGCCGCATCAACAGCGCAGAGCTGCGCCGCGCCGTCGACGCCCTGCTGGCGCGGCCGGGGGCCGTGCGGCCCGACCGCGCGCGCTTCTTCCGCGGGCAGATGAGCACCATCATCACCAAGGCGCTGACGGACGCGGGGATCAAGGCGCTGCCGAGCCGGCGCTGCTTCGGCGTGATGTGTGAGTGGCATTTGTTTCTCTGAGGAAGTTGTTTTGGTTGTGGTTTTGATCTGAGCGGCGAGCCCGGGGGAGTCGCATCCTACTTCTTTTTCCTTAGCCGCCTGCCGCCGCACCCCCGTTCCTTCTGTCCGCCCCCCTTCTCAGTCCCTCTCCTCCCGCCCCACCCGACCACTCAAAACCAACCAACCAACAACCAAAAACAACAACACAGCCCTCCTCGAGGAGCGCGCCGCCAGCGTCTACCCGTCCGACCCGCGGTACAGCGCCGCCGCCGCCGCCTCGCCGTCGCTGTTTGCGCTCGACCTCGGCGCGCCCGAGCCGCTGCCCGACGCGCTGCGCGGCGAGCAGTGGGCCTTCGTGCAGCTGCCCCTGGGGTCGCTGCGCCGCATGCTCCGCGGCGTCGAGCAGGGCGAGATGTTCGGCGCGGCCCTGCCGCTGGCCGCGGCCGCCTCGCGCCTGCCGGACGACGCGCTCGTGCCGGGCGTCGCCGTCTTCAGCCGCCGCGCGCTGCCGCTGGCCGCCTGGACCAACGGCCTCGAGATCGCCGGGGTCACCGCCGACGTGGAGCGCGCGTGCCTGGTGCTCGAGACGGGGGTCAACCAGCGGTGGCGGTACGGCGGGTGGCGCGCCAGCCCGCAGTCGGCCGAGGAGGCCGCGGGGTGGGAGGCGTCGAAGAAGGAGGGCGGCGGCCTGCACTTCCTGGCCATCCAGCCCGACCCGGACGGCGAGGAGCTCAGCGGGCTGTGGCTGCTGCTGGACAGGCCGCCGCCCGCCATTTGAGAAGGCCCGCCTCTCCTCTCCGGGTTCGGGAGGGTCGATTTTGTAGGGATGAGGGGCCGGGCGGCGTGTGGACAGGGAGAAGGAGAGAGACAGCGCTGGTTTTGTCTCGGCGGCGGTTCTCTCTCGTCGCTCGCGCGCTCTGTCGCTCGCGCCCGTCTTTCCTCTCTCTTTCGCACACGCGCGACGGCCGAAGACTGTAAAAAGACTTCTTTCTGTTTTCAACACGCAAGACAGAGAGTCCCTCGATTGTAGAGGGGGACGGGGTGCATTCGTTCTCGCGCGGGCGTGCGCGTGTGAATGCGCCCGCGTCGCAAAAATATACCAAACATGCGCGCCCCCCTCCCCCCCCTCCCCGCGCGCCCCTCTTTCCTGGTCGTCCCCCCCTTCACCTGCCCCCCCCGGCCGCCGCGCCGTCCGCCTCGCACGCGTCCAGCCAGTCGCTGAACACGTCCACGGGCTCCGTAAGGTGGTCGGCGGCGGTGTCAAACTTCTCGCCGCAGGCGCCGCAGCGGGCGCTGGCGGTTCCGTGCTCGAGGTCGATGGCACAGGTGACGGTGCGCGCGCCGTTGCAGAAGGGGCAGTTGAACGCGGTGTCGAGCTTTGGGGCCACCTGCGCGCCGTTCGCCGTCGTCGTTCGTCGTCGTCGTCGTCGTCGTCGTCGTCGTCGTTGTCGTCGTCGTCGTCGTCGTCGTTTGTTTTAATTGTGGGGGTCGATTTGTCGTCGGTTTTGTTGTTGGGGTGGTGTTTGTTAGTGTTTGTGTTTAAGACCTTGGCTGTGAAAGGGTGTGCGCGAGTCGGGAGGAGGCGGGCAGCTTTGGCCGGGGCGCGCAAGCAAGCGCAGAGCCGAGGCGCGCGTAACACGACAACAGGCGCACCTTTTTGGGCGGCGGCTTGGTGCTCGACTTGCGCTTGCCCATCGCGCTCCTCTTCGGCGGCGGCTTATCGCGGTTCGGCGGCGTCCGCGACGACAACGACGACGGCAAGCGCAGGGGGGCAAGGGGGCGCCCCAAGGGTCTCTGGACTGCACTCCTGCGCAGCCTCCTCTATCTCGGTTGCCCGCTCGCCGGTTGCGTGTGCTGCGTGTGCGGGAGAGAGAGGGGAGAGCAGGAGGAGGGCGCGCGTTCGAAACGGAGACGTCCTCGTTTTCAGCCGGGTGCGTGTTGGAGGCAAGCGAGCTTGTTGGTTTGGCTTCTTGGATGCGTTGATGTGATTGTTGTGACTGGCGCTTACCAGCAGCGTGCGATAATCTTTGCGATGAACTGCGCAGCGCCGACGCGTCGCGCGGGCGGCGACTCTGGCGGATGAAGCGGGAAAAACACGGCGCTCGCCGCTTCTCACAAGAATCGTGGCGCGAGCCTTCTCCTCCCCCCCCCTAAAACACTGACACTGCATCGTTGAACTCAATCACTAGCGCCCTCACCACACAGATCGATCCAAAAACCAAAGAGAAGAAGGAGAGCAAGGCAACAGGTGCTCCCTCCTTCCCTCACGGAACGCCAAGCGCGCCTCAACAAGAGGCAGCGCACACACCAGCTCATCGTCGATCGCAACGCGACTATCCTTGCCGTCGCACTACGAGGTCCCGGGAGCGAAGCGACCTCTCCCCTAGATGGCGGCGGCCCCGTCCGGCAGCGGTGGAGGCGGCGCAGGCGGCGCGACAACGGCCTCGCCCGCCGCGTCCGCCGACCCCCCCGCGGCGGCGCCCCCCCCCGAGCCCAACCCCCACACCCACGCCCGGCCGGTCTTCCTGCGCGTGCCCCCGCCCAACCCGGCGCCCGTCTCCCGCCCCCCCATCCTGCACGACGTCTTCGGCCAGAGCCACCCGGCGTCGGCCGGCGACCTCGTCGCCTGCATGCGCTGCGGCCGCCGCGTGGCCGCCGGTAAGTTTGCGCCGCACCTGGAGCAGTGCCTGCTGGCGGGCGGGCGGGCGGCGGTGCGGCGGAGCGCGGCGGCCCAGGCGGCGGCGCAGGCGGCGGCGCAGCACCAGCTGGCGCAGGCGCAGCAGCAGGCGCAGGCGCAGGCGCAGCAGCAGGCGGCAGCGGCGGCGGCGGCGGCGGCGGCGGCGGCGGCGGCGGCGGCGGCGGCGCACGGCAACAGCCACGCGACGCCCAAGACGCCGTTGATAGAGACGGTGTGGAGCGCGGCAGGGGCGGGGGCAGCAGCGCCGCTCGCCCTGCCTCCCGGGCACTGGCAGAATTACCGGGGTGGAGGATGATGATCTTTTCTTTGCTCGTTTTCGCCATCGGCTTTTTTACGCAATTGCCGCTCTCGGCCAGCGCCTCGGTCGGCTCTCTGCCGCCGCCGGCGTCGCTCGCTTTGCAACGCCCGAAATGCTCTCTTCCTCCTCTCTGTGCACGCACCAATCGCACGGCCACTTGTCAAAGGCGCGAACCTCTCTCAACAACAACAACATCGCCGACAGAGACCGCGCGCACGACACACACCACGAACGAGAGAGACACAGGCGCATCCCTCTCGCGTTTTTCAAAAAGAGAGAGACTCTTTTCCCGGCCTCACGCAGGAGCGCGCGCGCGCACACAGCAGCAGCAGCGACGCACGTCACCAATCACAGAGCCACACAGCGAGAGATGGATCAGCTGTCGAGAGGCGTGCTGCTGGCCGCGACCATGGAGGACAGCTTTGCGGTCGCGCCTGGTCAGCCCATCCGCCTGCAGGTGCTTGGCGTGCAGCCCATCGTCAGCAAGGACCCGAGCGCGAGCCGCCGCGTCAAAATTACCGTCAGCGACGGCGTGTACAAGGGCACGGCGCTGCTGGCCACGCAGCTCGCGCGCCTGGTCGACGACAACCAGCTCACGGACGGTGCCATCGTCGACGTGAGCGAGCTGGTCGGGAACCGCAAGCTGCAGCAGACGTCCACGGGCGCGGCGGTGGCGTCCAACAAGCGGTGAGTTGCGGCCTTGAGAGCGTCGAAGCTGGGCGCAAGAGGGCGCGGGAAAGACGTCTCGAAATGATAAACGCGCTTTGCCGCGCGCGCGCGCCGCCGCTGCCGGCGCGCTGCCGTCGCTCGGGTCGTTTGTTTGCTGAGAACCTCTCCTCTCTTTTCTCCGACCAAAAACATCCCGACCACCACCAAACAAACAGTCTCCTCATCTTTCTGGCGCTCAACGTCGTCGGCCACGTCCCTCACACCATCGGCAACCCCCAACCCCTGCCCGCGGGCGACGCGCCGCCCGGCGGGGCCGGCGCCGCCGCCGGCCCGCCCGCCGGCGCCCCGCCCCCGCCCGCGCCGCCCGGCGGCTCGGTGGCGCCGCCGCAGCAGGCCGGCGGCGCCTACGGCGGCGCGCCCCCGCCGCAGCAGTACGGCCGGCCCCCCAACGCCGCCGCCGCCCCCTACCAGCAGCAGCAGCAGCACCAGCAGCACCAGCCCCACTACCAGCCCCCCGCCCTCCCCGCCCCCGGCGCCCCCCCCGGCGGCGGCGGCGGCGGCTACGGCGCGCCCCCGCCGCCCCCGCCCCACGCCGGCGGCCCCGGCGGCATGTACGGCGGCGGCGCCCGCCCGCCCGGCCCCGGCGGCATGTACGGCGCCCCTTCCGCCGGCCCCGTCGCCCGCGCCCCCGGCGACGCGGGCGCGGCGCACGGCGGCGTGCGCGTGGTCCCCATCCGCAGCCTGAATCCCTACGCGGGGCGGTGGGCGATCCGCGGCCGCTGCACCGTCAAGGGCGAGGTGCGCACGTGGAGCAACGCGCGCGGCGAGGGCCGCCTGCTCTCGTTCGACCTGCTCGACCGCGAGGGCGGGGAGATCCGCGTGACCGCCTTTACGGACGTGTGCGACCGGATCGACCCGCTCGTCCGGGCGGGCGGGGTCTACACCGTCTCCCGGGCGTCGCTCAAGCCGCGCAACGCCAAGTTCAACCCGACGCCGCACGAGTTCGAGGTGTACCTGGAGCGCAACAGCGAGGTGACGGCGGTCGACGAGGACGACGAGGAGACGCGCGCGATCCCGGCCATGCAGTACAACGTGAGTCCAAGTCGGTTGGCTCTTTTTGGTTGTTTGGTTTTTTCTCGCTCGTCTTCTGCTTTTGTGCGCGTCGCGCGCTCCCCTGACGCCCCCGACGCAGCGAAACACAATGACCAAAACTCACACGCGCCCCCTTCTTCCCCCCTCCTCGCCCCCCCTCCTGCTCCTTTCTCAAACCACACACCCGATCCCCCGCCCCCCTTTTCAAACAAAACGCCACAGTTCCGCAAGCTCCAGGAGATCGAGGGCGCAGAGGCCGGCGCCGTGCTCGACCTGGTCGGCGTGCTCGCGTCCGTCGAGCCGTGGGGCACCATCAGCCGGCGCAACGGCACCGAGACGCGCAAGCGCAACGTGTACCTGCGTGACGACTCGGGCCGCAGCGTCGAGGTGACGCTGTGGGGCGGCTTCGCCAACAACCCGGGCGACGCGCTCGAGGCGGCGTCGCAGCAGCAGGCGGCGGCGGCGGCGGCGGCGGCCGGGGGCGGGGCCCCGCCGCCGCCGCCCGTGATCGTCGCCGTCAAGGCGGCGCGCGTCGGCGACTTCAACGGCAAGAGCTGCTCGACCATCGCGTCGAGCAGCGTGGTCATGGACCCCCCGCGGCCCGAGGCGGACGAGCTGCGCGCGTGGTGGACCTCGCGCGGCGGCGCGTCGGCTGCCGCCGTGCCCCTGAGCGAGCGGCGCGGCGGCGGCGGCGGCGGCGGCGGCGCCAACGACCGCCGCGTGGCGCTGGCTGCCCTGGTCGACGAGGGCCTCGGCACGCGCGGCCAGCCCGACTACGTCACCATCCTCGCGAGCGTGGGCTTCGTGCGCAACAGCGAGGGCACCAAGATGACGTACGCCGCCTGCACCCGCGACCACGGCGGCCGGCCCTGCAGCAAAAAGCTCCAGGAGCAGTCGGGCGGCGCGGGAGGCGCCGACTGGTGGTGCGAGCGCTGCCAGCAGCCGTGCGCCGACCCGGCCTACCGCTACCTGCTGCAGCTGCAGCTGGCCGACCACACGGGCGCCGCCTGGGTGACGGCCTTCGGGGACACGGGCGACGCCCTCATGGGCGGAGCCACGGCCGAGCAGGTGCGCGAGGCGCAGCTGGCGGCTGAGGCCGAGCGCGCGGGCGGCGACGACGGCTACGGCGGCGGCGGCGGCGGCGGCGGCGGCGCGGGCGCGGGCGGCCGGCGTCTCGAGGCGATCGTCGAGGGCGCGACGTTCCGCCCGCACCTGCTGCGCGTCAAGGCCGCCGTCGAGACGTGGAACGACGAGGCGCGCCTCAAGGTGAGCGTGGCGCGCGTGACGGCGCCCAACTGGACGACCGAGTCGCGCGTGCTGCTGGGTCAGATCGCGCGGCTGGAGCAGGGGCAAGACCCCTTTACGGGCCCGGCGCCGGCCGGCGCGCCGCCGCCGGCGCCGCCGCTGGCCGCCGCTGCCGGCGGCGGCGGCTACGGGCAGCCGCCGCCTCAGCAGCAGTATGGCGGCGGGTACCAGCCGCCGCCACCGCAGCAGCAGTACCAGCAGCAGCCGCCCCAGCAGCCGCAGTACCAGCAGCAGCAGCAGCAGCAGCAGCAGCAGTGGCAGCAGCCGCCGCCCGCGCTCGCGCCGCCGCCGCAGTATGGCCAGCCGCCGCCGCCGCAGCAGCCGCAGCAGCAGCCGCCGTACGGCCAGCAGCCGCCGCCTCCCCAGCAGGGCGGCGCCTACTACGCCCAGCAGCCGCCGCCTCCCCAGCAGCAGCAGCAGCAGCAGCAGCAGCCGCCGCAGCAGCTGCCGCAGCAGCCGCCTCCGCCTCAGCAGGGCGGCGCGGCCGCGGCCTCGCACCCATTTGCGGCCGGGTGGGCGTGAGGAGGGAGGGGGCCCTTCGTCGTTTCCGCCGCCGAACGCTGCGCGCCTCTCGTGCGTCGCTTCGGCCTCTCGCTATCTTGTTTGATTTTCCGATCGCTTCATTACCGCGCACACGTACCCAGCTATCGACTCCATGCATCATTATCAGACGACAGAGAGCACCCACACACACACGAACACACACGCGCTGTAATCACGCGCGCGTGCGCGCACCAGTCGTCTCTTCCTCTCTCTCTCCATCCACCCGCACTGAAACGCCGATGGCGCTCCGCATAAACGGCGGCTCGCGGACGGTCATCGCGCGCCTGCTGGGAGCGCAGCGCGTCCTGCTGCGCGAGGCCCTCGTCGCGTGGGAGGCGCGCGCGGCTGTCTCGACGACGTCGGCGGCGCCAGCAGACGCGCCGCCGTCGCCGCCGGGCCACGCGCCGCCGCCGCCGCCTCCTCTCCCGGCTCCTCCTTCCCCCCCTCTGGCCCGGCCACACTACCCGACCCACGTCTCGCTCAGCCCCTTCCAGCGCGCCTCCGTCGCCGTCCTTGCGTCCATCGGTGCCGTCCTCGACCCCGCGCGCGCCGACCTCGTCGCCGCCGCGGGCGAGACCCTCCTCGGCGGGCCCGCGCTGCGCGCCGCCGCCGCGCGGCTCGAGCGCGCCGCCGCCGCCGGCGACCCCGACGCCGCGCTGCTGCTCGCCGAGCGGCCGCGCGTGACCGACGCCACCCTCGCGCGCGCCCGGCTCCTCCCGCCTGAGACCCTGGGCGGGGCCTACGCCCGGTTCATGGGCGACCGCGGGTTCGTCGCCTCAGACCGCCCGCCCGTCCGCTTCGTCGATGCCGGCGCCGACGCCGCGTTCGTCGCCGCGCGGCAGCGAGAGGTGCACGACTTTTGGCACGTGCTCTTCGGCCTGCCGACCACGGTGCTGGGGGAGCTGGCCCTGAAGGCTGTCGAGCTCGTGCAGACGGGCCTGCCGTCCGCGGGCCTCGCGGTGGCGGCGGCGCAGGTCCGCCTGCCGCGCGAGGACCGCGCGGCGCTGTGGGGCGTGTACGTTCCATGGGCGGCGCGCGCGGGCGGGCGCTGCGCCGACCTGGTGGCGGTCTACTACGAGCGGCACCTTGACGAGCCGCTGGAGGACGTGCGGAGGCGGTGGCGGGTCGAGGTGGCGCCGCAGGGACCCTTTGAGGAGGCGGCGGAGCGGGCGAGGCAGCGGCAGCGGAAGAAGGAGTAGAGAGAGATTTTCACAAATTTGATTTTCACAAATTTGAGATTTTCACAATTTTCACAATTTGAAATTTCACAGCGTGGCTCATCCTCCGCCGTCCTCCCCCCCCCCCTCGCGATGCTCGTCCGCCTCGATCTGCCTGAGCGCCCGCGACACCTTGATGCGGCACGCCGCGCGGATCAAGGCGTCCGGTTCCCTGCCCAGAATCGGGAAGCGCTGCCGGCGGCGGCCCGCGCCGCCGCCGCCGCCGCCGGGCGCGGCGGCGGCGCCGCTGCCGCCGCCCGCGCCCCCCGTCGTCGCCCGCCGCTTGGCCCGCCGCCGCCGCGCGAGGAGCCTCGACCCCCACCAAGCGCCCCCTTCGTCGTCCTCGTCCGCCCAGGCCCCCGGCGGCGGCGGCGCGCCCGTCCCGTTGAGCGCGGGCACGAGCTCTTCAAACGGCAGGCGCCTCAGGCGCCGCTCGGCGCTGGCGACGAGCGCCAGCCCCACCCGGTGCATGGGCTTGGGCGTGAGGCCCTCGCCCAGCAGCAGGTCCCACACGCGCAGGACGTGCGGAAAGGGCAGGGAGTAGGCGTACATGGTCGGGAACCAGGGGGCGCAGTAGAGCGACGGGTCGACGCCCTCGGCCCGCATCTGGCGGCCGAGGGCCGGCAGCCGCGCCGACAGCAGGCGGTGGAAGCGCGCCATGCAGCGGCGCAGCTCGGGCATGCCGGGCAGGAACATGCCGCGCAGGGGCAGGCGGCGGCGGGCCGGGGCGGGGGAGCGGGCGGGGGGGGAGGAGGGCGGGAGGGGCGCGGGCGGGAGGGATGGGTCGGGGCCGCCGGGCGGCGGCGGCGGTGGCGGCAAGGCAGGGGCTTGCTGCTGCTGCTGCTGCTGCTGCTGCTGCTGCTGCTTGGTCGCGTGCGCCGGCAGCGACAAACAGACACCGGCGTCGCCAGGCCCCCGACCGTTGGCAACGGGCACATCCACGACTGCTGCTGCTGCTGCTGCTGCTGCTGCCGCCGCCGCCGCCGCCTGTGCTGCCGCCGCCGCCTCTGCCGCCTGCGCCGCCGCGCCCTCGACCCCCCCGAGCATCAGGCCCGCAAACGTCCAGAACGCCGCCTCCTCCGGCAGGTACATCAGCAGCACGCCCACCACGAACGCCATCCCCTGGACGTACCCGACCTCGGCGTCCAGCGCGCGGTAAGCGCGCAGCACCTGGTAAAGCGCCCGCTGCCCTGGCCCCTGGCGCTGCTGCAGCAAGGCGTGGCCGGGAAACGTGCGTCCCAGGTCGCGCAGGATCTCGGTGTCGCCGCGCTCGTCGCCGTCCGAGGCGGCGGCGTCGAGCAGGTCGGGGTAGGGCCTGGGGCGCCAGGGGCGGGGGGGGGGGCCGGGGCTGGCGGGCGCCGCCGCCGCCGCGCTGCGGGGCGCTGCCGTCGGCGCCGGCGCCGGCGCCCCTTGCGGCTCGTGCCGCTGCTGCTCTGGGTCCGCGGCGGCCAGGCGGGCGAGCGCCCGCCCGCCCGACAGCACGTGCCAGGCCAGGCCGCGGAACTCGTCCGGCGCGCCCGCGCGCATCAGGCGCTTGGCGCGGCGCGGGTGGCGCGCGAACCACGCCTCCAGCGCGTCGGCGGCCGCGTCGGCGGCAGCGGCCGGCGGGGGCGGCGCTGCTGCTGCTGCTGCCGCCGTCGCTGGTGCGGCGGGCGATGGCTCGCCGCCGTTGGCTTCGCTGCCTCTTCCGCCGCCGCCGCCCTCCTGGATCATGCGCCGCCACTGCTGCACGGCGCGGCGGTGCCGCTCTCGCTCCCTGGCGGCCTCCGCCGCCGCGCCGGGCGCGAGGGGCCCGCCACCGTCGGCGGCACCGCCATTGTCGGCGCCGTCGTCGCCGTCCGCGCCGTCGACAAAAAACCCGTGCCGGTCGACGCGCGGCAGGGCCTCCTGCTGCTGCTGCTGCTGCTGATATTCATCGGGCTGCTGCTGCTGCTGCTGTTGCTGCTGCTGCTGCCGAGATGAGGGCGGCGGGGCGATCGAGCTGCCGGCGCCGCTGCCGCCCGGGCTGCCTCCGCCCGCCGCATGGGCGCCCGCCGCTCGCCGTCGCGCCGCGTCGGCCACCGCCCGCCGCCTTAAAGCGCGGGTCTCCGTCAGCTGCCCCTGCGGCAGCTCGTAGTCCGGGTCGCCGTGCAGGCGCGGCGCGGGCGGCGGAGAGACCGGGCGCGTCGGGGGCGCGGGTGTCGCTGCTGCTGCCGCCGCCGATGCCGCTCGAGGGGGCGGCGGCGGCGCCCTGCCCGCGCTGGCGGCCAAGTCGTAGCGGCGGCGGCGGCGACCGTGGTCCTCGTCATCGCTGCCGCTGCTGCTGCTGCTGTCTTCGAGCACCAAGGGGCAGTCGGGGACGGGCTGCGCGCGCAGACGGTCGGCGCGTGCCGCGTGCTGCTGCGACGCGTCTTGCCCGGCACGCGGCGGCGACGTTGGCGGGGGCGACGTTGGCGGCGGCGACGGCGACGAAACGGCCGCCGCCGCCGCCGCGCGGCGCGCCATTCTCTCGCCTTGGCAGGCTCTTTGCGAGGCGCGAGCGCGCCTAGGCCTTGCTCTGGCGCCCTCTGCTCGACCTCTTGCTATTGGTGTTGGCAGGCCCCGAGGGCCCTTCAAGGCGATCGCGGCATTTTTAGAGAGCCATTTGCAGTTTGAATTGGTCCCGCGCTGGCTAGAGGAGGCGCCCAGGGGATGCGGGCGCGGCAAGGTCGGGCTGCTCAAGGTCAGGGATTGTGTCGTTGGGATTGCATGACGGAGCGTTGTTTCTTTGGGAGAAGTGGCGTCCAGTGGACGCCGTCCACTTCTCCAGTCTTCAGTCGGGGGAAAACAGCCACTTGAAACGCCAAGCCATCAACGGGGCAGTGCAATGCCGGCGCGCCGACATCCAGGTCTCATTGTGCCGCACAGCATCGCACCTCAATAATAGCGCGCCACAAAGTTGGCGCAAACCACCCCACGAACCAAAAAACGTCTCATTTCACGAGACCCCCTCACCCGCCAAACCAATTCAATGTACACGAGCAAGAAGCGCGGCTACGCGCTGGTGCGGCAGGAGGTCCCGGCGGTGGTGACGGATGGCGTCGGCGCGCCGTCCGCGGCAGCAGCAGCAACGGCCGCCGCCGCCGCCGCCGGGCCTGCTCCCAAGCGCCAAGCGACGGCGGCGATGACGCGCGCTCCCGCTCCCCCACCCCAAGTCGGCAACGGCACGTTTCGCGCGTGCCAGCTCATCAGCGTACCCGCCGCCGCCGCCGCGGCACCCGGCGGCGCGGCCGCGCCTGCCCAGGTCTACCGCGTCAGCCGCACCAAGCTGGAGCGCGCGGTGCTGGGTCCGCCCGCCGCGGTTGCGGCGGCGGCAGCGTCGACAGCAGAAGCAGCGCCGTCGGTGCGACGGCAGCAGCAGCAGCCGCAACCTCAGCAGCAGCAGCAGCAGCAGCAGCAGCAGCAGCGACTACAGAACCTGCAGCAGCAGCGACCACAGAACCACCAGCAGCAGCAGCAGCAGCAACAACTGCAGCAGCAGCGGCAGCAGCAGCAGCAGGCGCGGCGCGCGAGGGAGGGCGCCGCGCGCGCGGCCGAGCGCCGGGGCCTGTGCACGCGCTACTGCCGCACGGGCGCGTGCGACCTGGCGCGTCGGGGCGCGTGCCCGCACGTCCACGACCCGAGCAAGGTGGCCGTGTGCCTAAAGTGGGCGACGACGGGCGGCTGCGACGGCGGCGGCGGCGGCGGCAGCGGCGCAGGCGGCGCCGTCGGCGGCGGCGCAGGCGGCGGGGCGGCGGCGGCGGCGGCGGGCGCGGGCGTGCGCGCCGCCTGCCTGCTGCAGCACCGCGCCGTGCCGGACCTGATGCCCGTGTGCGTGCACTTCCTGAAGGTGCGTGTTTTGCTCGAGGGCGTGGCCCGTGCCCCGCACTCCTCGTTCGTCTGTTTTTTCCTCCTTTGCCGCCAAAGAATCGTTCCCGCCTCTTCTCCCCCCCCCCCCCCCCCCCCCCCCCCCCCCCCACCTTTCGGGCCACACAAAAAACAACAACAAAATCAACAGGGCACCTGCACCGCCCCCGCGTGCCCCTTCCTGCACGTGGCCGTCGCCGCCGACGCCCCCGTATGCCCCGAATTCGTGGCCGGCTACTGCGCCCTCGGGGCCCTGTGCAAGAAAAAGCACCTGCGCAACGCGGCCGCCGTCGCTGCAGTTGCGGCGGCGGCGGCGGCGGCGGCGGCGGCGGCCAAGCCGACGACGGCTGCAGCGAGAGGCGCCGCGCCCCGCGGAGGCCGAGGCAAGAGCCTCAAGCTCCGGCGAGAGGCGGCTCCGGTGGTTGGGGGGCAGCAGCAGCAGCAGCAGCAGCAGCAAGAGCGGCAGGAGGAAGAGGACGACGAGTCGCTCGTGCCGGCGTTCTTGCGGGGGGGCAGCGCCGGCCGCGGGTGAGAGAGTGTGGAGAAAGAAAGAAAAACAATTTGCTCCCCCCTCCCTCATCTCTAATGTTCAGGCGACGAACGACCTGCTCTTTGCTGTAACAGCAGCGACTTCATAGGCTCTTACGAAGCGAAAAACCCCTCACATGCCAAACGAGAGGCCGCCGCGGCGGCCGACGCCGCGCCGCGCCGCGAGCCCGCTGCCGCGCCCGCCGGCGCCGGCGCCCGCCCCCGCCGCCGCGCCCCTGCCCCCGCCCGCCGACGGAAGCGGCGCCGCCAAGCCCTGCCTCCTCGCTGCCCGCGCCCTCTCGGCCGCCGCGCGCTCGGCCGCCACGGCCAAGGCCTCGGCGCTCTCTGCCTCGGCCGCCGCGAACTCGGCCTCCATCGCCGCCTCGGCCTCCCGCGCCCGCTGCCGCGCTTCCTGCCGCTCCGAAACGAGCGGCGGCTGCCTGGCCCCGCCGCCCGCGCCCCCGCCCGCGCCCCCGCCCCCGGGCCCGCCGGCCACCCTCACGCTGAAGAACATCGGCCCGGCCTCCGCCAGCCACTCGGGCTCGACCGCCGTGACCGCCTGCATGTACTCCTTGGTCGTGAGCACCAGCTCGTGGTACACCACGTAGCCGGGGACGTGCCCCAGACCAAACAGCGCGCTCGACGGGTGCAGGAAGGCCTGCGCGCCCGAGCGGCAGACGGCGTATTCCCCGACCGCCTTGAACTTTGCGGCGTTGCCAAAGTAGGCCGCGCACACGGCCCGGCGCACCGCGTCCCAGTCGGTCGCGCCCGGAGCGGGCTTGGCCGCGGCGGCGCCGGGTGGGAGCAAGCCGCGCGCGCACAGGAGGTCGGCGATCTGCCCGCGGACCTCGTGCGCGCGGCGCAGCGCCTTGGGCTGCAAAAAGTGGCGCTCGCACCAGTCGGCGCGCTGGCCGTTGGCGCGCCACTGGTTGTACACGTTTAGCAAGGTGAGGTGGTCGCTCTCCGGCACGCAGAAGCGCTCGCGCGCCGCGTCGCTCTCCTCGGCGCGGTCGGGGGGGCGGAAGAAGACGGCCGGGACGGACAGCATCGACACTACCGTCGCCGCGTCGGCCGCGCAGCCGAGCCGCGCGCCGGCCAGCAGCAGCCGCGCCAGCGCCGGGTCGAGAGGGAACTCGGCCATGTGCCGGCCGCTGGCCGTCAGCCTGCCCGCCCCGTCGAGCGCGCCCAGGGCCCACAGCTGCCGCAGCGCCGCGACCAACGTCTCGCGCGGGGGCGGGTCCATGAACCCGAACGACAATACGTCGCCCACGCGCAAGGACTTGAGCAGCAGCACTACGTTTGCCAAGTTTGTGCGCTGGATCTCGGGGACCGTGGCGGCGCGCATCTCCCGCCGGTACGCGCGCTCCGTGAACAAGCGGTAGCACGTCCCCGGGCCCGTGCGCCCCGCCCGCCCCGCGCGCTGGTCCGCCGCCGCCCGCGACTCAGGGAACACCTGCAGCGCGTCCATGCCCACGCGCGGGCTGTACACCTTGAGCTTGGTGAAGCCCGTGTCGATCACGTGCAGGATGCCGTCGAGCGTCAGGCTGGTCTCGGCGATGTTGGTGGCGACGACGCACTTGCGGCCGCCGACGGGGGCGCGGTCGAAGATGCGCGCCTGCAGGTCGGCGGGCAGCTGGGAGTAGATGGGCAGGACCACGAGCTCGGGGATCTTGGCGGCGGCCTCGGCGGCGGCGGCGGCCGGGTCCGAGGCGGCAGAGGCGCCGCCGCCGCCGCCCTCGCGCGCGACGGCGGCGGCCGATGCGGCGGCCGCGGCCACGGCCTCGCGCATGCGGCCGAGCCGCTCCTGCAGCGCAAAGCACGTGGCCTCGATCTCCTCCTGCCCGGTCATGAAGATGAGGATGTCCCCGGGCGCGTCCCCGTCGCGCAGGTGGATCGCCAGGGCCTGCTTCACGGCCGCCTCGACGTAGTCCTGCGCGGGCGAGCGCGACCAGAGCACGTCGACGGGAAACGTGCGCCCCGGGATGCGAAAGACGGGCGCGCCGCCGAAAAAGGCGGCAAAGCGGTCCGCGTCGAGCGTGGCGCTCGTGACCACGAGTCGAAAGTCTGCGCGCGCGGCCACCACCCGCCGCAGCACCCCGAACAGAACGTCGGTGTTGAGCGAGCGCTCGTGCGCCTCGTCCATCACCACCGCCTTGTAGCGGTACAGATCCTCGCCGCCGCTGTTGGCGTTTAGCGTCTCGCGAAGCAGCACGCCGTCGGTCATGTACTTGATGCACGTCGCGTCGCTGGTGCAGTCCTCGAAGCGGATGCTGTACCCGACCTCTTGGCCGAGCTCGACACCCATCTCGTCGGCCACGCGCTTCGCCACGCTCACGGCGGCGACGCGGCGCGGCTGCGTGCAGCCCACCAGGCCGAGCTTGGTGTACCCGTCTTCCGCCAAGTACTGAGTCAGCTGCGTGGTCTTGCCGCTGCCCGTTTCTCCGACCACGATCACGACCGGATTCTCGCGCACCAGCTGCAGGAGCTCGTCGCGCACGGCGTAGACGGGCAGGGCGCGGCGCTGCTGCGCGAGGGTGCGCGAGCGGGAGAACTCGGAGGCGGCGCCCGCGCGGCGGAGGCGCTCGTGCTCCTCCTTGTTGCTGTCGGGCGCGGGGCCGCCGCCTCCTGCTCCTGCTGCTGCCGCTGCTGAGGGTGGTTGCTGGAGGTGGGCGCGGTACTGGCTGGCGGCGCGGTAGCTCTTTTGGCCGCCCTCGCCGTCAGCGCCCTCGCCGCCTTGGCCCTCGCCGCCGTCGCCTCCTCCTCCTCCTCCGCCGCCGCCGCCGGCCTCCTCCTCGGCCGCCGCCGACCGCTCGGCCGCCGCCTGCGCCTCGCCGCCCGTCAGGCCCGTCACCGCCCCCATGCGCGAGCCCGCCACGTCCCAGAACCGCGCGCGGCTCTTGGCCGCGTCGCGCTTCTCGCGCATCTCGCGCACGAGCGCCGAGCCCGCCCGCGCGATCGCCGCCAGGTCCCCCGTGGGGTCTAGCATCGGAGAAACCACCTCGTTCACGCCCTCGCCGCCCGCGCCGCCCGCGCCCGCGGCGGCGGCGGCGGCGGCGGCGCCCGCGGCGCCCGCGCGCGCGGCCTGCAGGAAGGGCGGGGTGGTGTCGTGCACGAGCAAGACGACGCGCGAGTCCTCGTCGTCGCCGTCGGCGCCGCCGCCGCCGCCGTCGAAGTAGCCGCCGCCGCCGCCGCCGCCGCCCGCGCCGCGCAGGCGGGTGGCCTCCCAGGCGTCGGCGGCGCGCTCGCGCTCGGCGGCGCGGTGGGACGCGGCCAGGGACATCAGGCTGCCGTCCGCGCGCCGCAGGCGGCGCTGCATCTCGGCCGCGCTCCGCTCGAAGCGCGCGTCGGTGCTGCCGCCGCCGCCGCCGCCGCCGAGCCCCGCGGGCAGCGCCGGGTCGTCCGCGCCATGCCCCGCGCCGCCGGCGCCGCCGCCCGCGCAAAAGTCGTCGTCGCCGTCGTACCACTCGCGGTCGGCCTGGAGCGACTCGAGCTCGGCCTCGCGGCGCAGGGCCGCGTCAAAGGTGTCGCCCTTGTCGTTGTTGTTGTTGTTGTGGACGCCGCGGTTGCCGCCGGGTTGCCGGTTGCCGCTGCCGGCGCCACTGCCGGCGGCGCCGCCTGATGGCGCGGCAACGGCGGCCACGAGCGGCTTGGCGCCGGACGAGCGCGCGGCCGCCGACGCGGCCGCGGCCTGCGCGACCGCCGCCTGGATGGCGGCCTGCACGGCGGCGTGAGGGGCGGCGGCGCCGCCGCCGCTCGTGGTGGTGGTGGTGGTGGTGGTGGCGGCGGTCGGCCCCGAGGGCGGCGGCGCGCGGAGAGGCGGCCGGGGCGGCGGCGCGCGCGGCGGAGGCGGCGGCATGTGGCGCTGCTGCTGCTGCTGCTGCTGCTGCTGCCGCTGGTTGGACCACGAGGGCCGGATGGAGGGACGGTCGTCGTCGTCTCCCTCCTCGCCGTCGTAGGCGTCGCCGGGGCGCGGGCGTTTGGGCGCCCCCAGCGCTGCGGATGCGGCTGCTGTCGCGAGGGCGCGGGCGGTGCCGGCGCTCGCGCCGCTCGCGCCGCCGCCGCCGCCGTTGCGCGACTCCTCGCGCTTTTGCTGCGCCAGGACGTCGAGGCCTGTGTGTGCGTGTTTGATATGAGGCGAGGTGGGCGTGCGCCGGGCTTGTCAGTCGATCGCTCGAAGGAGAGAGGATTGGATTCGCGGGAGAGAGAGGACGGACGATTGGCGAAAGGAGAGGACGCACCCAAGCTCGACTTTTGCGGCTGCCGCTGCGAGTCGGGCGCCTGAGCGGCCGGCGCGCGCACGATGAGGCCTCCCGGCTCGCCCGCGCCGTCCTCTCCAGGCAGAACGTGGGCACCACTGCCGCTGCTGGTGCGCGGAGGGGGCCCCGACATTGCTTGCTCGCCTGGCTTCCGTGGCAAGCAGCAGTTCCTCTTCCTCTTTCTCTCTATGCTGTTGCGTTGATGGGCAGGTGACGAGGCGTTATTGGTATCGGTCGAGTGGTCTGTCAGTGTGTGCTGGACGGCAGCGCCATTGCCCAACGCGCTTGAGAATCCGATCGCTCGACGCGCGCCGCGGCCAACGACGCCGCCGCAAACACGCGCGCAGCGTCGAAACATTGCGTCACAACTCAAACGCATGGCATCGCCATCGATCGGTCCACCATCCACTTGACCACAATCACAGAGTCGCTCCCTGTACATCATCGACCCCAATCGACTGCCCTGTCCAATCCGCGCAGACACACTCACACACGCCCCTCGTTTGCACACTCGTTCGCGCGGCCCCTCCCAACACCAGCCAGTGGCGACGATGCCGGCCGCGGCGCTGCATGGCAGCCGCACAGTGCGGCCGACCAGTGCCTTGCGCGCGCCAGAGGCGCGCGTCACAGCCCCTCGCGCACGTCTCATCCCCATCGCGATGGCCACAGGAATGAGAGGAGCCTTCGCCCGCCCCTCCCAATCCCAGCAGCAGCAGCAACAGCAGCAGCGGCGACAATCGCCCTTGCGCAGGTGGCGGCGGGCCGACGGACTCCCCTGCCGCGCGGGCTTTCTGGGATCGCTATTTGGAGGGTGAGTGCGTTTTTGTTGCTGAGCGCGCGCGCCGAGCGAGAGACGTCGGCGGCCGGCGGCGGCGGCGTTTGCGCGTTGCTGACGAGACCCCAGACGACGCGCGCCCCATCACTCATCCCCCCCCCCCCCCCCCCCCCCCCCCCCCCCCTCTTCTCCCCCTCCAAAACGCCACCCCCACCCGACAGAAAACCGCCCACGCTCCGCGGCACCTCCTCCTCCCCCACCTCCCCCGCCGGCCGCCGCCCGGCCCCCCTCGAGGACGACCTCGGCGCCGACGACCCCGACGAGGTCGTACTGGTCGACTCGGCCGTCGCCGCCGTGCCCGGACGCCGCTGCCGGATCGTCTACCGCTGCAACGGCGCGCCCGTGGACGCCGCCCGCGTGGAGGCGCTGTGCGCCAAGGTCGGGTGGCCGCAGCGCCCCCGGGCCAAGCTCGAGGCCGCGCTGCGCAACAGCTTCCTGGTGGCGTCGCTCTACCTGCAGGTCGTGGACGAGGCGGCCGACGGCGACGGCGGCGGCGCAAACGGCGGCGGCGGCGGCGGGAACGCCGCTGAGGAGACGCTCGTAGGCCTCGCGCGCGCCACGTCCGACCACGCCTTCAACGCCACCATCTGGGACGTCATCGTCGACCCCGAGTACCAGGGCCAGGGCCTGGGCAAGGCCCTGGTGGAGCAGCTCGTGCGCGCGCTCCTGAGGCGCGAGATCGGCAACGTGACGCTGTTTGCCGACGCGCGGGCGGTCGAGTTTTACCGGCAGATGGGCTTTGAGGCCGACCCGGACGGCATCAAGGGCATGTTCTGGTACCCGCGGTGACCGACCAGTGAGCCGTGTACGCAGCCCGTGACCAAATGGAAGCACCCTCTCTCTCGAACGACGACAAATAGGCTCTTTTTCGGAAAAAGACGCCGCCGCTTGTTGCGCGCGGCTTTTTGCTTCGACTTGCCATTTTTTGACGAGAATCATTATGGATGTGCGCGCGGTGCGGTGTCTCATGTCTCGTGTCCAAAACGAAGATAAAGTTGGGCGACTCACAAGAACGGCGCCCACCCGACGTAGAGCGTGCACAGCCTGGCCGGGTCGCGCGCCTGCGCCACCAGCGCCTGCAGCTGCGCGTCGACCGACAGCGCGCCCGTCGGCGACGAGTAGCTGCTCCCGCCGCCGCCGCCGCCGCCGCCGCCATCGCCGCCGCCGCCGCCGTCGCCGCCGCTGTCCCCTCCGCCCCCGCCGCCGTCCTCTCCGCCGGCCAGGCCCAGGTCCTCGTCGAGGCCCTCGAGCTTCTGGCGCACGCGCAAGACGGCGCGGGCGGCGTCCGCGTTGCCGATGGGCGCCGCGGCGCCGGCGCCGGCGCCGGCGCCGGCCGCGCCCTCGCCCTCGCCCTCGTCGTCGTCGTCGCTGGAGCCGCCGTCCTCGGCAGCATCGGCTTCGGCCGCCGCCGTCGCCGCCGCCGAGGTCTCGCCGCCGCCGCCACGGCCGCGCCCACCGCGCGAGCCAGCACGGCTGGTCCTGCCGCCACCAGCGCGCGGCACCGGAGGGAGAGCCGCCGCGCCGCCCGCCGCGCCGCCCGCCGCCGCCGCCTCTGCCGCCGCCGGGTCGAGCCGCTGCTGCCGCTGCCGCCGCTCCGCGCGCACGGGGGTGAGGCGCCAGCGCGCCATGGGGTCGTGCAGCACGACGCCCACGACCGTCAGCAGGGCCTCGCGCTCGCGCCGCAGGGCCCGCAGCGTGCTGACGGCGCCGCGCCGGAAGGCCCCCTCGACGCCCCCCGGCCCCAGGCCGTCGGCCACGTTGCCCGTCAGGCGGAACGGCACCGTCTCGGGCGTGTTGAGGAAGCGCCCCTGCTCGAACGCCACGCCCAGGTCGATGTGCACCACGCGCGCCGTGCGCAGGTCCAGCAGCACGTTGCCCGAGTGTCGGTCGCCCAGGCCAACGACGTAGCCGGCGACCGAGGCCGCCGCCGTGTGGCGGGCGTACTCGCCGCGGGCCGCGAACCAGTCGCCCGGCCGGCGGAAGGCCTCTAGGAAAAAGTGGTGCAGCGCGCGGGGGACGCGCGCGGCGCACTCGTCGAAGCGGGCGCGCAGGGTGTCGGGCTTTCCCCCCTGGAGGTGGTGGTAAGCCTTGACGAAGGACCAGGCGGCGAGGGGGGGGCGGGCAGGCGCTGCTGCGATGCCGGCGGCGGCAGAGGGGGCGGCGGCGTCCCGGGACGACGCGCTCAAGCCGCCGCCGCCGCCGCCGCCGCCGCCGCCGCCGCCGCAGTGGTGGGCGTAGCGGGCGATGGCGCCGCCGTCGCGCCGGGGGCCCGTGAGCCAGTCGATCAGGGGCACGGTGTGCTCGACCCACTCGACGACGCCGGCGCTCGGGGAAAAGGGGACGACGCGGTAGGTGGCGACGCGGAGCGGCGGGCGCCGGCTCGAGCGCGCGCGCGCGGCGGCCGCGGCGTCGGCGGCGCCGCCAAACGCCGCGCCGCCGCCGCCGCCGCCGCCGCCGCCGCCGAACGCGCCAGACTCCTTGGCGCACGCCAGGGCAAGCACCCCGTTGACCGTCTGGAAGAACTGCTGCATCACCGCGTCCTGCCGCATGTCGTCCCCGCCCGACTTTACGAGCTGCCGGCGCGCGGCGCCGTCCGACGCCAGGCACCGGACCACCTTTGGTCGGTTGACGCCGCCCGCGAACGCCACGCGCCCCTCGAAGCCGCGGACGGTGGGCACGCCCTCGTAGGCGCGGGTCGGGTCGGCTGGGAGCTGCAGGGTGACCACGGGGGCCAGGCCCAGCGCGCGCGCGCGGCGGCGCAGGGCGGGCGGGAAGGGCATGCTTGAGGGGGGCGCCGCGGCCTGGCGGCCCGGCGCGGCGGGCGGGGCGCGCGGCGCGGGCACGGCCGCGAGCTCGACGTACAGGCGGCTGAGCTCGTCCATGTGGCGCAGAAGCTCCGGGCGCTGGCGCAGGCGCGCGAGGAGGGCTGGGTCGGCGGGAGCGGCCGCGCCTGCCGCCGAAGCCCCTGCCGCCGCCGCCCCAGCCACCGCCGCCGCCGCCGCCGCCGCCGCCGCCGCCGCCGCCTCTGCCCCTGCGGCCGCCGCCTTGGCCTCTGCAGCCACCCGCGACAGCAGCTCTGCCGCCGCGCGCGCCTTGGCCGCGTCGTGCACGTGCGCCATGACCGCGTTGTTGGAGAAGGGCCTGCCCTCGGCGTTGAGGTTGCCATTGCGCAGGGCGACCAGGACGTAGACCGCGTGGAGCGGGTGGTCGGCGGCCAGGCGCGCGAGCGCGTCGCGCAGCGCGCGCTGGAAGGCGCGGTGCCGGCCGGCGCTCTGCCGGCGGCGGCGCTCGGGGTCGCCGCCGGCCGCCGCCGCCGCCGCCGCCGACCCCCCTGCCGACGCCGCCGCGCTGGTGGGGGCGCTCTCGGGCGCCAGGCGCGAGGCGATCTGGTAGACGAGAGGGACAAACTTGTAGCTCGGCGCGCGCTGCAGGGCGCCGGAGACCTCGGCGTTGACGTCGACGGCGGGGAGCGCCAGGCCGCCGCTGCCGCTGCCCCCGCCGCCGACGCTACTGGTGCCGCCGCCAACGCCGACGCTCCCGCCGGCGCCGCCCCCTGCGCCCCCTGCGCCCCCTGCTCCTGCGCCTGCTCCCGCCGCCACCTCGTCCAGGTCGGCGTCGACGTCCTCCTGGTCCTGCTGCTCGCCGGCCGAGCCGTCGCCCCCGCCCCCCCCGCCGCAGTGCTCGAACCACAGCTGGCACAGCCGCGAGGCGATGCGCTGGTCGTGCGCCTCGCCGCTGCCAAAGCCGCCGTCGTCGTCGTCCCAAGCGCCGCCAAACGGCGCCGCCGACCCCCCGCCGCCGCCGCCGCCGCCGCCGCCCCCGAGCTCGAGTGCCGCCGCGTACCCGCGCAGCGCCACGCGCAGGCCGCCGTCGCGCTCCGCTCGCAGGGCCGCCGCCGCCGCCACGTCCACCGCCACCACCCCCTCCAGCCGGCGGATCTGAGCCGCGATGTAGCGCTGCATGGACGGGTCGTGCCCGCGCTCGCGCGCGCGTGCGCGCAGCGTTCCCGCCTGCGCGCGCTTGGCGGCCATAACGGCGCGGCGCGCGCGCCAGGTCTCGGAGCGCCACTGAGCGGCGGCGGCGCGGTAGCGGGCGTCGGCGAAGGCGGCGAGGCGGCGGTGGGCGCGGGCGGCCAGGCGCGCGCGGCGGGGTTCGTCGCCGCCCGGCCCGGCCGCCGCGCCGGCCGCCTCAAAGCGCGCGGCGGCGTCGGCCGCCGCGGCCGCCTGCTCGAGCGCGCTCGTCACGTCGCCCGCGCCCGGCTCGTAGCGGCTGCGCGCGCGCCACTTGCCCAGCAGGGCGAGCGCGGCGGCCAGGCGTCTCTGGTGCGAGGCGGCGGCCGCGGCGGCGGCGGTGGCAGCGGCTTTGGCGGCGGGGCCTGCGCCTGCTTCCGATCCTTGGCTCCCGTCGCCGCCGCCGCCGCCGCCGCCAATGCCGCCGCCCGCGCCGACGCCGCACCGCAGCGCGTCGACCAGCGCGCCGGCCGCTCGCACGGCCATCACGTGCTGCCCCTGGACCCACAGCAGCTTGGCGCTCTCGGCGAACCAGGGCGCGCCGGGCGTGGCCATCTGCGCGACCCAGGCCGGCGCTGGCGGCGCGCGCTGGGGCGGCGGCACGGGGGAGAGGAGGATCGGAGACGGGGTGGCGGCAGCGTGGCCGCCGGCGCCGAGCGCGGCGAGCAGCCCCTGCGGCTGCTGCTGCTGCTGCTGCGGCGCCAACAACAGCACCGGCTGCTGCATCCGCCCCTGCCGCTGCTGCTGCCGCAGGAGCGCCCGCAGCCGCGCGAGCGCCGAGTCGGCGGCCGCGTGCGCGCCGCGCTTGCGCGCCACGGCCAGCTTGGCCTGCAGCACCTCGGCCAGCGCGTCGGGCCGGCCCAGGGCGCGCGCGAGGCACGCGTGGAGCTCGACCAGCGGCTCGGTCGCGAGCGAGAAGGACGCCGAGAGGGCGGCGGCGTCGCCGCAGCGGCGGCGGTAGGCGGCGACGACGTCGAGGCGGGCGGCGGCGGCGGCGGCGGCGGGCGAGGGGGCGTCGTCGTCCGGGCGCCGCGGCCGCCGCGCGCCGAGCGGGGGGAGCAGCAGGAGCTCGCCGGTCAGCTCGTCTGGTGGCAGGGAGCGAGAGCCGGCCGAGGCGCCGCCTGCGCCTGCCCCGCCGCCACTCGCACCACCACCACCACCACCACTGAACGAGGGCGGGCTCCACGCCAGGCGCCACGCCGCGTGCAGCGCCTCGATCATCTGCAGGCGCACGAGCTGCCGGCCGCCCGCGGCCGCGCCCAGGGACAGCGGCCCGGCGGCCGAGAGCGCGCCGCCCGCGGCGGCCGTGCCCCCGGCCGCCACCAGCGCGCGCACGCAGCCGTGGCTTCCGGCTTGCAGCGCGGCGCCAAACGCGTCCGCCTCGCCGCGGCAGAGCGCGTCGAGGGCGCGCAGCACGCCCACGTTGAAGCTGTCCTCGCCGGCGTGGTGGTCGTCGCCTCCCCGTCCGCCCTCGAAGCCGCCGGGCTCGAGGCCGAGCGCCGCGAGCGGGGGCGCGGACGAGGCGCTCGCCGCGCAGAGCGGAGAGGCCCAGGCCGATGCCATTGGCGTCGTCGTCGTCGTCGCGGCGGCCGGCAGGCCCCCCTCGGGCCCCGCGCGCACGCACCGCGCGAGCAGTCCCTCGTCCCAGTCGGCCAGGCGCCACGCCAGCTCGCACTGGGCGTCGCGCAGGGCGCGCTGCTCGGCGCTGAGCGAGGGCGAGGGCGCCGCCGCCCACGACGACGCCGAGACGGCGGGCGGCGGGCCGTCGTCGCCGCCGCCGCCGCCTCCGCCGCCGCCGCCAAAAAAGCCGCCCGCGCCGCCCGCGCCGCCCGTTCCAAACGCGTACCGCTGCGCCGTGTGGTGGCAGCCCAGGTTGATCAGCGCCCGCAGCAGCGGGACGGCCGCGCCGGCCCGCCCCGAGGGGCCCATCGCGCCCCCGCGCTGCAGCCGCACGTCCTGCGCCTCCAGCACGCGCGCCCAGTCGCCCCGCTGCCGCGCCAGCTGCAGGCGGCACGCGGGCCCCGCAAAGGCGGCGGCGACGGCGTAGACCTCGTCGCGCGCGCCGACGCGCGACAGGCAGCCCAGGAGCAGGCGCTCGGCGGCGGCGCGCTCGGCGGCGGCGGCCGAGGCGGCGGCGGCGGGGGCGATGGCGTCGGCGGCGGTGCGGGGGTTGGCCGGGGGCAGGCCGGGGGTCGCGGCGTTGGGCGCAGCAGCAGCAGCGGCGACCGGCGCGACCGCCGCGCCGCCGTCACCCTTGCCGTCGCCGTCGTCCTCGTCGCGGCCCCAGAAGATGAGAGCGGCGTTGGCCGCGGCCGCTGCCGAGGCGGCGGCAGCGGCGGCGGCAGCGGCGGCGTTAGCCCCACCAGGGGCGGTAGCATCAGCAGCAACAGCAGCATCCCCCCCACCCTCGGGCGACCCTGCCGCCGCGAGCGAGCCGCCGGCCGACGGCGGCACCGCCCGTTTCGGCGGGGCCGCGTAGGCCAAGGCCCCGTGCGCCTCCTCGCACCACTCGTCCGCATGCACCAGCGCCATGAAGGGATCGCGGCACGCCAGCGCCGCCCGCGCCAGCAGTAAGGGGGGGACCCCGGGAAGGCAGTGCGGCCGGCGCCAGTGCCAGGGGTCGCGCGGGTCGGCAGGCGGCGCGCCCGCGGCGTCGACGAGCGCCGTCCGGTGCATTGCCCTGAGCGCCTCGAGCGCGCGCAGAAGCGCGGCGGCCGCGGCGGCCAGGCGGGACGCGCGGGACGCGTGGTTGTCGCCGCCGGACGAAGCAGGGGCGCCGGCAGGCGCCAGGCCGCCGTTGCCGCTGGAGTCGGGGTCGTCGTTGCCGAGGCCACCGCCGCCGCCGCCGCCGCCGGACGACGACCACGACGACGACGACGAGAGCAAGGCGGCGGGCTCGAGCACGCACTCGCGCGCGCAGCGCGACAGTCGCTCGGCCAGGCCGCGGCCGGAGGGGTCACGCGCGCAGAGCTCGCGGAGGGCGTGCGGGAGCAACAGCTCGGCGAGGGCCGGGCGGGCCGCGGCGGCGCGCTCGAGCAGCGGCAGCCAGGGCAGGAGCGGGCGGGCGTGGGGGCCGCCGCCGAAGCCGCCACCGGTGCCGCCGTCGCCGCCGTCGTCGTCGGTCGAGTCGCCGCCGCCGCCGTGTGCGGCTCCTCCTCGCGGCGGCTGCCGGCACGCCAGCAGCAAGGCCGACCCCAGATCGCAGAGCCAGCGGTCGTGCGGCCGCCCACCCGGCAGCCAAAGGGCAGGCTCGCAGCACACGTCCTCGCGGCGGCGCGCCAGCAGGCGAGCGCTGCGGCGGCGGCGGCGGCCGACGGCCGCAGCGTCGGTCATCGGGGCGTCGGCGCCGGCGGCCGTGGTCGGCTCGGCCTCGTCGTCGTCGTCGTCGTCCTCGTCGTCGTCCTCCTCTTCCGCGTTCATGTCGTCCTCCTCTTCCTCCTGCTCATCGCCGTCCTGCTCAGCCGCAACGGAGGGCAGGTAGGGGCCGAGGGCGTCGATCAGGGCGGCCGCGTGCCGCCGCTGCAGGGCTGCGTCGGCGGGCGCCGAAAAGGCGCCGCCGCCGCCGCCGTCGTCGCCATTGCAGTCTCCGGCGCCCCGCGCCGCCTCGCCCTCGTCCCCGTCCTCGCCCTCGTCCGCAGCGGCAACCGCCACCGCGGACGCCGTCGCCGGGCGCGCGAGGACGGCGGCCGAGGCGTCGTCCTCGTCACGCATCACGACCTCGTAGTCCTGCGGCGGCGTCGCGGCATCCCCGGCCTCGCTCAGCAGCGCGCGCGCGGCGGCGCGGCCCTCGCGCGAGGGGCGGGTGGCGGCTGCCGCCGCCTGTGCCCAGGCCGAGGCGCCGCCTGCTCCGCGGGCCTTGCCGCCCTTCAGCAGCAGCGCGCGCAGGGCCGCCTGGGCCGCGCGCGCGGCCACCAGGTCGCGGTCCAGCAGGCCCGCGGCGAGCTCCTCGACACAGGCGCGCAGCACGGCGCGCGAGACGGCGCGGTGCGTGGCCGCGGCCGCCGCGGCAGGTCCGTCCTTCTCCTCCTTGTCGTCGTCGTCGCCGCTCGAGCTGCCGCCGGGCAACGGGGGCCCGTCGCCGCCGCCGTCGCCCCCTGGCGTCCTCACGGCCCTGGCCACCAGCTCGACGCCCGTGAGCGGAGGGCGCGTCCAGAAGCCCGCGGGAAGGCGCGGCGGCTCGAAAGAGGCGCCGTCGGCCGAGGGCAGCGCCCCGGCGCGCGACAGGAGCGCCGCCGCCAGTGCAGACAGCGCGGCGTCGCCCGCGCGCGCGCCAGAGGCGGCGAGGGCCCACGCAGCCGCGGCCACGTCCCTGCGCAGGGGCAGCGGAGTCGTCATCGTCATCATCATCGTCGTCGCGGCGTCGCCGGTTCCGTCGTACAGCTCCGACGGGTCGGCGCGGTCGATGGCCGCGCGCAGGGCGACGACGGCCGCCGCGCGCTCGCGCGGGGAGACGCGCGCGGCTCGCGCGGCCAGGGCGGCGAGCGCGCCGGCGAGGCCGCGGCCGCGCCCCGTGCCGCGGACGGCCGCGAGGACGGGCGCGAGGGCCGGCGAGGACGGCGGCAGCGAGCCGACGGCTGTGGAGGACGGCGCGTCGGCCGCGAGCAAGGCGGGGGGGAGGGGGCACCGGCGCAGAAAGGGGCGCAGGGGGCGCGCGCGCGCGAGCTCGAGCGCGGCGCCCGCGGCGGACGCCGCGACGGCGGAGGAGGACGGCGGGCAGGGGACGAGCGACTGCTGGTGCTGCGACAGCTGCTGCTGCTGCGACAGTCCTGCGGCGGCGCCGCCCCACACGCGGGACAAGGCGTGGCGCTCTTGGCACGCGTCCGCGTCCTCGACAGCCGCGCACAACGCCGACAGCAGGTCCGGCAGGGCGCGGCCGAGCACCCCGAGCGACGGGGCCGCGGCGGGAGCGGCGGAGGAGGCGGCAGTCCCGCCGCCGCCGCCGCCGCCGCCGCCGCCGGTGGTGGGCCTCGTCGCCGCGGCGGCCGCTCCGCTGGGCAGGCGCAGCAGCAGCGGCGTCGCCACGTAGCGCCGCAGCATCGCGCACAGCGCGGGCCTGAGGGCCGGGTCGCGCGGCAGCAGCCGCAGCAGCGCGCCGTGCAGCAAGAGGCGGCAGAGCGCCGGCTCGCGCGCCAGGCGCAGCGCGCCGCCGCACACGCGGACGGCCGCCTCGAGCGCGCCCAGGCGGCGCAGGCGGTGGCGCGGGTGGGCGGCCGCCTCGACGTGCGCGACGGCGGAGAGCAGCAGGGCCATGGCGCGCGGGCGCGTGAGCTTTCCCTGCGTCAGCAGCTGGGCGGCGCCCGCGGCGTCGGCGGCGGCGGCGGCGGCAGCGCCGCCCCCCGCGGCCGCGGATGCGGGCGGCGGCGCGACGGCGGCCAGCCCAAAGACGGAGGAGACGGCCACGTCGACCGGGTAGAAGGGGGGCTCGGCAGGAGGCAGGCGCGCGGGACAGGGAGGCTGCAGCTGGAGCGGCGAGGCCGCTGCGCCGCCAGCCCCACTTCCGCCCACGCTTCCCCCCCCCCGGCCGCCCGCACGCCCGGCGGCGGCGGCCGCCGCCGCCGCCGCCGCGCCGCCCGCCGCCGCCGACGCTGCCGCCGCCACCGCGGCGAGCCCGCCCGCCGCCGGGTCCTCGAGCGCCGCGGCGAACACCACGCGCGTGATGATCGACTCGCACCGCGACCCCAGCAGCGCCGACTGCTCCTCCGTCGACAGAAAGGCCATGCAGCGGCCCTGCAGCGCGCGCTTGGCGGCGGCCGGCCCCGCCGGCGCCGGCAGCCGGGTCTGCGGGTACACGCCGCCGAAGCAGGCCGCGAAGGCGGCGCGCAGGGCGTCCGCGGGAGAGGCGCACCCGGCCGCGCGGGCGAGGGCCGCGAGCTCGGCGACGTCGTCGCGCTGCAGGAGGGCCGGGACGAAGGCGCCGAGGAAGCGGGCCAGGGGGGGGGGCTGGGGCAGCTGCAGCGGCTGCGTGCGCGTCGCGGCGCCGCCGGAAAACGCCGGCCGAGGCGGCACCACCCCGGACGCGACCTCCGACCACCCCGCCTCCTGCGCGCCGCCGCCGGTGGGCCCCCAGCCCGGCCCCACCAGCCCCTCCTCCTCCTCCTCGTACGCCGGCGCCAGGGCCACGCGCGCCACCGCCGCCAGCAGCCTGACCGGCGCGCCGCGGGAGACCACCCAGGCCCAGGCCACGGGCCCCGCGTGGTAGCCTAGGTACAGGCCGCGGGACGCGTAGCCATGGCAGGCTGCGGCCGCGTCCAGCGCGAGGGCGGCGCACTGGGACGACGCGGCGCGCGAGGGCCCGCCGGAAAGGGCCGAGCCAAAGGCGGCGCACGACAGCAGCGCCGTCAGGCAGGCGGCCTCGAGCGGGTCATCGGCGCCGGGCAGGTCGGCGGCGGCGCCTCCTCCGCCCCACGCGCCGGCGGCGCGGCCGGCGGCCGACGGGCTCTCGAGCTCGCAGCACAGCAGCACCTCGGCGGTCTGCAGGGCGGCGGCGCAGGCGAGGCTGTCTTGCTTGGTGGCGTGCAGGCGGGCCTCGACGTCGCCAGGGGGCGGGGGGGGCAGGTGGTCCTCGTGCTGGGCCGCGTCCGAAACAGGGGGAGGAGGAGGAGCGGGCGGAGGGGGAGCGGCGTCAGCGTTGCCGCCGCCGCCAGCCTCCTCTTCCTCCTCGCCGTCGCCCTCTGCACCCCTGGCCCGCTTGGCCGCGCGCTCCCTGCCGGCGGCGCCCGTCGGATCCGAGCCCGAGCCCCGAGCCGCACCATCTTGCGGCAGCTGCTGCTGCTGCCCCTCCTCATCCTGCTGCTGCTGCTGCTGCTGCGCGGGCCGCGCAGCGCCGCGCCGCCGCCACGCCCCCCCGCCTGCGGCCGCGCCCGCCCCGTCTTGGCCGGCCGCCTGCGCCTGCTCCGCGCGCCTCGCCGCCGCCGCCGCCGCCGCGGCCGCCTCCAGGTCGCGCTGCCGCTCCAGAACGGTCTCGGACGCGGCGACGAGCGCGTCGGCGCCCGTGCCGGTCATCTCGATGCCGAGGCGCTCGAAGCGCACGGCGGCGGTGTCGCCCGAAGCGGCGGCGGCGGCGGCGGCGGCAACGGCGGCGGCAGAGGCAGCAGAGGCGGGCGACGCCGAGCGCGCCACCAACCCGGCGCCGGCCGCGTGCGCGAGCAGCGCCGGGCGCACGAGCGCGGCCCCGGCGACGCGCCCGGCCGCGAGCCTGAGGGCCGAGTGCGACGAGTCGAGCATCTGGGCGACCACCGCCGTCGCGATGGGCCCGACCTCGCGCGCGCGCGCCGCAAGCGCTGCCGGCGCGCGGCCCGCGCCGCGCGGCCACGACCACGGGTCGACCGCCGCCGGCGCCGCGGCCGCCAGCGCGGCGACGGCGCGCGCGAGCTGCAGGCGCACGGCGGGCGTGACGACGGCCTCGATCTGCGGGCCACCGCCGAGATCGCGCGCGTAGTTGGAGGACGCGGCGCGCAGCTGCGAGCTGGCGGCCGTCACGACGTCGAGGATGCCGTCGAGCGCCGTCGCGTTGGACAGCGAAGGGTCGCCGCCGCCGCCGCCGCCTCCGCCGCCGCCGCCGGTCCGTCGGGCCGCGTAACCGCCGCCGCCATAGTCGTCGCGGGGGTGGCGCGGGGGCTCATCCTCCTCGTCGCTGCTGCCCGGAGGCGCATAGGGGTCGTCGTCGGCGAGGCCCCCGGCGTCTTGCGTGGCGGCCTCGTCGACGGCGGGGCCGCTCGCCGGGCCCGCGCGGCCGAGGCGCCCGCCGGCGCCGCGCTGCGTCCCCCCAAGCCTCGCGGCGGCGGCGGCGCCCGCGCCCGCCCCGGTGCGGCGGCTGCTCCCTCCTCCCCCCGCACCCGCTTCGCCACCGCTCCCTGCGCCGGCTCCGCCGCCCCCGGACACAGCACCGGCGGCGGGGCGGGGCGGGAGGACCTCGAGCAGGCGCATCGCGCCGCGCGCTCCCTCGGACCCCGCGGCCGCGATCGCCCCGCGGCACAGGCGCTCGCTGAGGGCGAGCGCGTGGCGCGCGCGCAGCTGGTGCCCGAGCCGGGAGCCGACCATAAGCCCGAGGCGGCGCGCGCGGGCCGCGGCCGTCGTGGTGGTGGCCCCGGCGCCGGGGGCGCGCGGAGACGAGCGCTGCGCCGCCGCCGCCGCCCCCGCGCCGCCGCCGCCGTTGCCCCCGCCGTCGTCGTCGCCCCCGTCGTCGCCGCCGCCCTCGGGCCCGTAGCCGAGCATCGCCGCCGCCTCGCCGCCCAGCTCCCACGCGCCGCCGTCAGCCACGGCCGCCACCAGCGCGGCGACGGCGCCGTGGCGCATCTCGTCGCTGGGCGGAACGGGCAGCGCCAGCGCGCCGCCCAGCAGGCCGCGCGCCGCCTCGGCCACCGCGCGCGGCGCCGCGGGGGCGAGCGCCGCCAGCGCCGAAAGCATCGCCACCTCGGACGCGGGCGTCTCGGGCCCAGAGGGGGCCGGGGAGGAGCCGACGGCGGCGGCGCGCGCGACGGCCGCGACGGCCGCGGCGCCCGCCGGAAAGTCGGCAAAGCCGCCTCCACCGCCGCAGGCGGGCCGCGCGCGCGGCGCGGGCCTCGGCGCCGACGGCATCGCGAAAAGGTCGTCCTCCTCCTCAGCCTCCTCGTCGCCCGCGCCGGCGGTCGACGCCGGCATTGCAAACGGGTCGATCGGAGCGGTGGCGGCCGCTGCCGCAAAAGCGCGCCCTCCGACGCCCGGCGCGCGTCGGGCAGGGGCGGCGGCGGCGGCAGCGGCGGCTGCGGGGGCGCCGTTGCCGTTGGCGGCACCAACGGGAGCGGGGGCGGCGCTCCCAAGGGCCAGCGACAGCTCGGCGGGGGCCGTGATGGCGGCGCTCGCGGCGGCGTTGGAGGCGGCTAGGGCCGCCTCGATCGCGGCGGGAGCGGCGTCGAGGGCCGAGGAGAGCGGCGCCCAGTCGGCGCCGATGGCCGCGGCGGCAGCTGCGGCTTCGGCGGCAGCGTCGTTGCCGTCTCTGCCGCCGCCGCCGCTGCTGCCATTGCCGGTGCCTCCGCCCCCGGCTGCTGCTGCTGCGGCCGACAGCGCGCGGCCCACGCGCCGCGCCTCCGACGACAGCTGCGCCAGCGCCGGGACCAGGCGCGCGTCGGCCGCGAACGGGTCCTCGCGCATCACGGCGGGCAGCACGCCGTGCGACCGGGCACCGTGGCCGCACACGGCGCTCAGGCACGCGGCCGCCGCGCGAGCCGCCGCCGCGCGCTCGGGCTTGCTGCTGTTGTCGCCGTCGCCGTCGCCGTTGCCGTCGCCGTCGCCGTTGCTCTTGCCCCCACCACCACCACCGCCACCGCCACCGTCGACTCCACCATCAGCACCGATGCAGTGTGCGGACCAGTACAGCTCCGCCGAGAAGGCCGCCGCCACGCACGCGCACACAAGCGTGGCCTGAGCCGCGGCTGCCACGCTCGCGGCCGCGGGCGTCGGCGCCGCGGCCCCTGCCCCCTGCGGGGACCGGCAGCCCGCGAGGGCCTTTGCGAGCGCCAGGCCGTCCTCGTACCCCAGCGGCATGGCGCGCGCCGCCTCGGCGGTGGCCTCGGCGGCCCAGGTGTAGTACTGGGGGAGCACCTCGGTCAGTAGGAGGGCCGGGGCGGGCGGGACGGACGGCTCGAGCGGGACGTCGTCGCCGTCGCTGGTGCCGTTGTTGTTGTTGTTGTTGCTGACGCCGCCGGCCTCGCCGCCGCCGCCGCCGCCGACGCCGCAGGCGCCGGTCGGAAAAGCGCGCCGGCGCACGGCCGCGAGGCGCCGCTTGAGGCGCTCCTGCGGCGGCTCGGCCTCGAGCAGCAGCCGCTCGACGCGGAGGGTGGCGGCGTCGTCGCCCGCGGCGGCCGTGGACCACCACCAGGGAAGGGCGGCGGCGGCGGCGGCGTCGCCGCCGCCGCCGCCGCCGCCGCCGCGCGACACCCCACCGGACAAAGACGGCGACGGCGGCAAGAAGAGCGGCCCCGCGCCCGAGTCCAGCCCGGCCGCCACGGCCGCCACGGCCGACGCGGGCAGCGTCAGGTCGCCGCAGCCCGGCAAGATGGTCGGGACGGGCTCCGGCGCCGCCATGGGCGGCGCGCTCAGTAAGGCGCGGACGGCGGCCAGCAATGCGGCGCCTCGCGTCGCGGCGCCGGTGGGCCCTTTTCCCAGGAGGCCCGTTCCGGCGCGCGCCGCGGACAGGCACGCGCTCAGCAGCCGCAGGCGCAGGCCCGCGTCCTGGCGCCCGCCGACCGGGTGGCACGGCGGGTACAGCGCGCAGATGACCGCAAAGGCGGCGTCCGGCAGGGGCAGGGGCGGGGGCGGGGGTGGCAAAGACGGGGAGTCGGCGGCATCGGGGGCGGGCGCCAGCGGCGGAGCGTACGCGTCCGCCAGCGTCTGCGTGAGCGCGAGCGCCTCGTGGCGCGCGGGCGACGCCAAACGCCGCTCCAGCATGCGCGCCATCAGCGCCAGGCCGGCCTCGCAGAGCGCGGCGTGCGAGGCGGCGCCGCTGCCCAGGCTGCCCCCGCGCACCAACGGCTGCAGCGCCGGCGCGGGCGCCGGGATGAGCGGCAGAGCGGCGGGGGCCGGCGCCGGCGCCCGAGAGGCAAAGAGGCCGCGGAACGGCTGGTGCCGGGGGTGCTGCGTCTGGGTGAACTGCGTCGACACCTGCGTGGCGTGGTAGTGCTGGGTCATGATGGGCGGCTGCCGCTGCGTGAAACGAAACTGCCGGTGCTGAGGGGAGGAGACCTGCTGCCGGCCAACGGCGGCGCCGCGGCGTCCCGCGCCGCCGCCGCTGCCGCCGCCGCCAAAGCCGCCACCGCCGCCACCACCAATCTCGGCCGCCTCGGCCACAAGCAGCGTGCGCACGACCCGCGACGCGGACGCCCAGATGAGGCGCCAGCCAAAGTCCAGCTGCTGCCCTGGCTGCGACGGCCGGCGCTGCCGCCACCCGTCCTCGACGCCCGCGCGGGGGCCCGGCGCCGGCCAGGTGGCCGCGAGCTCGGCCGCAATGCGCAGCAGCCACAGGATGCGCACGTCGCGCGAGCCGTCGGGAGGCGTGACGGGGGCAGCAGGGAGACGCGGAAGGGCGGCGGCGGCGGCGGCGGCGGCGGCAGCTGCAGGGGCAGGCTCGAGCGCCGCCTCGGCCGCCAGCGCGCGCCCGACGCCCAAAGCCGCGGCGCGGAAGAACTCGAGCGGCAGGCCGTGGCCGTGCTGGCGCACGAGCACCGCGAGCACGGGGCCCCAGCGCGCGGGCCGCTCGAGCGCCCGGGGCAGGAGCGGCGGGGAGGCGCCGGACGGAGGGGGCCCCGGCGGCGCCGCGGAGCCCGAGCGGGACCGCTTGCGCGTCGCGGCGGCGGCGGCGGCGCCGGCCGCCGGTTCCCGCGTCAAATCCACCATTTCGTCATCCGCGTCCTGCGTCACCGCCGCCGCCGCCCCAGCGGCTGCCCCAGCCGCGCTGGGGCCGGCTCCATTCTCATCGCCGCCGCCGATCAGCGCGGCCGCGTCCGAGGCCGCCAGCGCGCGCGCGTAGCACAGGCCCGCGGCGACGGAGGCCAGGCCGTGCGCCTGCCGCGGCAGCGGGCCGGCCGGGTTGGCGGCGCGGCCGGCGGCGTCGGGCGGGTGCCAGACGAACGCGGGGGCGTCGATCTCGGCGGAGACGGCCTCGTCGAGGGCGTCGAGGGCGGACATCGAGGCCAGGGGCGGGCGGGCGGCGGGGGGCGGAGGAGGGGCGGCGGGCGTGGTGCCGCCTTGATCGTCGTCCTCGTCGCCGGCGTCGTCGTCGCCGACCGCCGCCGCCGCCGGAGGCATGGCGGCCGCAGACACGCCGGTCGCAGCGGCGGGACCGGGCGCCGCCGCCCCGGGCGGGGGCAGCAGCGCCCCGCACGCCAGCAGCGCCCGGACGCAGCCGCACGCCGCCTCGCGCAGGCGCGGCTGCCGCGCGGACGCGGGCCACGCGTAGGAGGCGAGGTAGCGTGGCGCCTGGCCCGACAGCAGCGGGTGCGCCCCGGAGGCGGCGGCGGCGCGCGGCGTGGCGGGGTCGTCCGCGGGCACGGCGCCGCGCATGCCGGCGGACAAGTCGAGGAGCAGGGCGGTGAGGGCGCCGAGGAAGGCGGTCGGGAGCTTGGACGTGACGGCGCCGCTGCTTGTTTTCGGGTTGGGTGTAGTCATGGTTTGGGGGAAAGGGGACAGGCGGGTGGGATTTGGTGAATCGGTGATTTGAGATGAAAAAGGCTCTTTTGTGTCGTCGTCGTCGTCGCGAGCGCACGCCGCGCCCCCTCCTCCCCCCCCCCCCCCCCCCCCCTTCTTCAACCCAACACAACACGGGGCGTCACCCACCGCTCCTCCTCCAGCAGCTCGAACATCGGCTCCAGGAACGTGAGCGCCTCGTAGCGAAACTGCGGGCTCAGCGACCCCTGCGCCGCCGCCAGCAGCGGCTCGAGCAGCGAGGCCTGCGCCGCCAGCCGCTCGGCGGCGCCGACGCCGCCGCGGCGGTCGTCGGCCTCGCGGCGGCGGCGCGTCTCCGCGGCGAGGTCCTCGCAGCGGCACATGGTCGCGTCGATCAGGCGCTGCGCGCTGTTGGGGTCGCACAGCACCGCGTAGCGCCCGCCGCCCGCGCCGCCCGCGCCGCCCGAGCTGCCCGCGCCGCCGTCGCCGCCGCCTCCGCCGAGCAGCGGCAGCGAGGGGCCGCCGCCGCCGCCGCCCAGCGAGCCGCCGCCGCCGCCGCCCCCGGCCCCGCCGCCGCCGCCGCCCCCGCCCCCGGCCCCGCCCCCCCATGACCCGGGCGCCGGCAGGAGCAGGTGATGCCGCAGCAGCTGGTGCAGCGCCTCGGACGCCTCCGTTCCCGGCGCCACGCGCGCCGGCTGCCCGCCCTGCGGCGCCAGGCAGTCCCCTAGCAGCCTGAAGGCCGAGCGCGCGCGCCGCGACAGGCTGCCCCTGCGCGCCGCGGGCCGCGACGCGTCGTCCGCCGCCGTGAACAGCCGCCGCAGGGCCGTGAAGGCGAGCCGGTCCGGCTCGCGCCCGCGCGGCAGGGACTCGATCTCGCGCCGGAGCAGGCCGCACATGGCGTCCAGCAGGCCGGGCCATGAGGCGGCGGGCGCGGGCGCGCCGGGCCAGGCGGCGGCGGTGTTGCGGTCGAGCAGCAAGAGGCAGGCGTCCGAATCGAGGTAGAGGACGAGGCGCTTGAGGGCGTCCTGTGTTTTTTGTGTGTGTTTTGCGAGGTTGGTGCGTCGGTCTTGGTCTCGGTCGGGGCGTTGACGTGAGGAAGGAAGAGGGAAGCGGGGCAAAACCAGAGAGAGCTGTCGGTCGTCGTCGCGCGCCGCCGGCGGCAGCGTGCGGGGAGCGTCGAGCCGCGTCGTCGTCGGCGTCTGCGTCGGCGGCGGCGCTTGTTTTTCGTTCTGTAACGGGGTCGAGGCCAACACGTATGCGCTCACCCTGCGCTCGGCCACCTTGGCGTTGGGCCGCATGAGCACGTCGCGCACGCTCTCGATCGCCGCGTCGCCCATTTTGCTGCTCGTGTCAGGATGCGGATCGCGTTTCGAGCGCCTTTTCGCGCGCGCGTGGCGATTACGCGACGAGGGCGCGCGCGCGCTAGATCATCGTTGCCCTAGTACGGCCGTCCACGGGTCGGGCGGAGGGGCGCTGACTGGCGGATTGGGAGGGAGGGGGCAAAAAGTTGCTGCGTTTGCGTGTCTCCGAGACTTTGCGTTTTTGTCCTGCGGCGCGTGCTGCCCTTGCTTGATGTTGATGGTAGGATGGTATGAGGCAGGCAGTAGTTGTGATACAGGAATGGGGGGTCGGCGTTCGATTACGATTGCGTGGGAGCAAGCATCAGGATTTCAGGGAGGGAAGGAGGGACTTCCCGGAAGGACAGAAGCTTTTTTGAAATCCTCGTCCTTCTTCTTCTTCAAGAGGTCCTTTCGCCCTCTCTCTTGTCTCACATCCACAGCACACCCGCGACATCACACGCCCATCGACACGCACGCACGAAGGACCCGTCTCTCTGTCTCGATCGGGACGCCCAGCAGACAAGAAGCGGAAAGAAACGGTCGCTCCCCCAACCGAACGCTCCCTCAAACGCGACGAACAAGGCCAGCAGCAACCATGCCCAAGCTCACGGAGCAGCAGGTACGTCGAGGGGCGGCAGCAGGTCGCCTCCGACCGGCGCGTCGGACCAACCACCGACCGCCATCAAGAGAGGCTGCCGCGAGGCGATGGCGCGCCGCCCGCCGCCCGTGACGCCGACGGCGCGCTTGGCTCGCCGACGCCGTTCCTTGCGCTCGCGGCTCGCTGACTCGCGACATTCTCCCCCTCCTCCCGCCCCCGCCTATTTAACAAAACAAAAGATCGCCGAGGCCAAGGAGGCCTTCGCCCTCTTCGACAAGGACAACGACGGCTGCATCACCACCGCCGAGCTCGGCACCCTGCTGCGCGCCCTCGGGCGCAACCCGACCGAGGCAGAGGTGGCCGCCGCCGCGCGCGAGGCGGACGCCGACGGCCGCGGCCTGGTGACTTTTGCCGACTTCCAGACGGCGCTCGGGCGCGACATGCGCGGGTTCGACAGCGAGGGGGACCTGCGCGCGGCGTGGGAGGTGTTCGACAAGGACTGCCAGGGCTGGATCGCCGTGAGCGAGGTGAGAGAGCTGGGCGGAGGGGCGGAGGGGCGGAGAGAGAGGGGCAGGTTTTTTCCCGTTCTCGGGGTTTTTCCCGTTCTCGGGGTTTTTCCCGTTCTCGGGGTTTTTCCCGTTCTCAGGGTTTTTCCCGTTCTCAGGGTTTTTCCCGTTCTCAGGTTTTTTCCCGTTCTCAGGTTTTTTTCCCGTTCTCAGGGTTTTTTCCCGTTCTCGGGGTTTTTTCCCGTTCTCGGGGTTTTTCCCGTTCTCAGGGTTTTTCCCGTTCTCAGGGTTTTTCCCGTTCTCGGGGTTTTTCCCCGTTCTCGGCAGCGCGGCGGGTCGGGGTCGGGTTTGGCCGGCGCCGCGCCTCGGGGCCGAGGGGCCGCCGGTCTCCTCTCTTGCTCTGGACAACGGTCGCGCGCCTGGCCATTCGTCGCCCTGTCTGAATCGTAAGACATCTATCCGCCCCCTCGCTCGCTCACGCAAAACCCGCTCGCATCCCCCTCTCCCTGGAAAAAACCAACAAAAAACGCCGCGCCATCAATCAACGCAAAACCAAAACCAAACACAGCTCCGCCACGTGCTCACCAACATCGGCGAGAAGCTGTCGCCGCAGGAGATGGACGCGCTGGTGGCGGAGGCCGACACCAAGGGGGACGGGCGCGTGGAGCGGGAGGCGTTCGTGCGGCTGCTGATGGCCAAGTGAGGAGGCGGGAGGAGGATTCGGCAAAAGAGAGGGGGAGCGGCGGCGAGCGGAGGGGGGAAAGAGCGATCTGCGCGGCGCAAGGGGGGGTGTTGTTTCGAGCACCCCCCCCGGTCCAGTTTTGCGCGAGGCGGCTGCGCTCGGCCTCTTCGTGGCCCGATCAACGCCCGTCCTCGTCGCCCGAACTGTGCAAGGAACACGAAATGTGTCACAACAAAAGTTTCCCAAAACAAACGGCGCCGTCGCCCTCCTAGCCCCCGGTGCCGCCAGGGGGCGCCGCCCCTTCCTCGTCCGTTTCCGCCGCCGTCGCCGCCGCCGCCTCCGCCTCCGCCTGCTCCTCCGCCTCCCGCGCCCGCATCTCGATCAGCAGGCCCACGCCGGGCACCTCGTGCTCCAGCAGGGCGTCGACGATCTCGGGCTTGAGGCGCGGCAGGGGCCGCCCGCCCGCCTCTCCGCCGTCGCCGCCGGGCGGCGGAGGAGCATAGGCGCCCCGCTGCGGGCCGGCGATCGCGACGCCGCGCCGCGCGCACAGGTCGGCCAGGCGCGCGCGCGACATGCCCAGCAGCACGGCGCGGCGGCCCGCCGCCCACGCGGCCACGGTCTCCTCGGCGTCGGGCAACGGCGCGGGTGGAGGGGGCGGGGGGCGCGCCCGCAGGGGAGGGGGCGCTGCTGCCGGCGCCTTGGCCGCGGCGGCGGGCCCGTCCTCTGCCTTCTGCTTGGGCCGCCGCTTTGCTGCCCGCGTCTCCTGCCGATGCTCAGCGCCCGCTCCGCTCTTCGCCTCCGACGGCGGCAGCGGCGGCAGCACGGGCGGCCGCGCCGCGTCGATCGCCGCCAGGTGTTGCCTCAATCCCCTCTGCCGCGCGCGCTCGTAGCGTGAGGCCTCCCGCAGGGCGTCGCGGTCGAGCCCGCCGACGAGGGCGCGCGCCGCGTCCCCGAGCGGGCGGGAGACGACGCGAGAAAGGGGATGGCGCTCGCCGGGCCGGGGCGGCGGGGCGGGCGCCGGGTCGCGGGGCCGCCGGTCACGCCGCGCCGCTTGCTCGCGGGCGCCGACAGCCCATGGCTCCTCCTCCTCCTGCTGCTGCTGCTGCTGCTCCTGCTGCTGCTGCTGCTGAGAGAGAGTCGCCCCTGCGCTCTGCTCCCCCTCGGGCTCGACCGCCGACGGCGTATCGTCATCGTGCAACGCGCGGCGCTCGTCCCACCGGCGCCTGGGCGCCAGAAACGGGTCGGGGCCGCCGCCGCCGTCGTCGTCGTCGCCGCCGCCGCCGCCCGCCCCCCACGTCGTCGCCGCCGTCCGCGCCGCCGCCACCGCGGCTGCGTCGCGGCGGTAGCGCCGCGCGTAGTCGGCCGCCCGCCGCATCAAACGCGCGTCTAGGTCGCGCATGGCCTCCAGCGCGTCGGCCTCGGACGAGGGGGGCAGGCCGGCGTGGTCGTCTCCTGAGTCGCCGCCGCCGTCTCCTCCTTCTCCGTCCTCTCGTCGTCGCCGCCGCCGCCGCCCTTGCTGCTCGGCGGCCGCCATGCTCGCCGCCCGCTCCTCCTCGCGCCGCTGCTGGCGGAAGACGCGGCTGCCGCTTGTGGCCGCGGCGACGGCCTCGGCCGCGGCCGCGCGCCACTCGGCCGACGGGAGGTCGTCCTCGGGCGGGGCGTCGAAGAACGACATGCGGGGAGGGGCGCCGGCGGCGCTGAACCATCGGGCGCGGTGCCCGCCGTCGCCGCCGCCGCTGCCGCCGCTCGAGCCGCCGCCGCCGCCCGCTCCGCCTCTCGCCGCTGCAGCAGCAGCCACCACCCCCATCATTGGCGGCGTGCACGCTCCCTGGGCTCCAGCGTGGTGCAGCGGGCGGACCAGCTCGACCACGACCTCGACGGATTGCCTCTGCTGCGCCCACGCGAGCGCGGCCGCGAGCGCGCGCCTCATTGAGTGGGATCCGTCATCGTCGTCTCCCGCGCCGGGCGACTCTCTTTTTAAGGCAAGGCGGGGGTGTTGGTTGGTAACAGCTTCGAAAAGTGTGTTTATGTGTATGCGTTCGAGGGCATTTCAGATGTGTGTTCGCTCGCTCCCAAAAAGCTTTCGCGCGCATCGCGGCGGCGGGCGGGACAGGAACGGAAACAAAAAACGCCGCGCGGATCGCTCCTCCCTTTCCATCGCTCGTTGGTCCGCACAGGCGAATGTGTCCTTTTCCAACCCCGCAACTCCTCCTGCTCTCCCCCCCTTCACTTCTTCGCCGCCAGCGGCTTGCGCACCAAGAAGTAGTACATCGGCGTGTAGATGCCGAGCTTGCCCCCGGCCACCAAGCCGTCCGCCGCGCGCCCGAGCATCGACGAAACCTGCAGCGTCCCTTTCGGAGCGACGCCGACGGCCTCGAGCCCGCGCACCAGCACGTTGGTCACCGCCCGCCCCACCCGCGTGGTCCGGAAGTTGGACAGGCGCCGGACGTCCGGGTCGACGGGATCGTACCAGGGGATGTCGGCGGTGGGGGCCAGGTCCTCGGCCTCGACCACCTCGAAGCCCGCGAGCTCGAGCGCGCGGCGCGTCTCGTCGCACGTCCGCGTGTCGGGCAGGCCGTTGCCGAGCTCGATCTCGGCGATGACCTTTTTGTGCGCGGGGTCCGCGCGGTCGTATTTAGCGGTGCCGCACCACTCGTAGCCGGCGAAGCAGGCGCCCGGCTTGAGCACGCGGAGGACCTCGCGGTAGCAGCCGACCTGGTCGGGCGCGTGGCACGTGGCCTCGATGGCGTAGACGGCGTCGAAGGCGTTGTCCTTTTTTTGTTTTCGTTGTTTTGTATTCGTGTGTTTTTGTGTTTTGTGTGTTTTGTGTCGACGGCGTGCGGTTTGTTGGGTGTGTGCGTGTGTGATGGTTTGCTTGGTGTGGTCTGGCAACAGAAACTTGGAGAGAAGGGCACGAGGGCGCGCATTCTATTGCCCCCCGTCGAGCGTCGCGCGCTCGATTGTTCTCCTCCTATGGACACTTAATAAGCCAAACGCACCTCAAACGGCATCTTCATGAAGTCGGCCTTGACGAAGCCGCACGTCTCCGTCAGGCCGTGGCCCGCGCGCGAGTTGTGGTGCATCCCGCGCGAGATCTGGTACGCGTTGTTGTTCAGGCCCGTCACGTGCGCGCCCGAGAATAGGGCGATCTCGCGCAGCTGTCGCCGTTTGGTCGTTTTTTTTTCAAATACGGTTTTGTTTCGTTTTGGATTATTTTGTTGTGTCGCCGTTTGTGAGCGTTTCTTGGGGGTGGTGTCGGAGGTGAGCATGAGGGCGGAGGGAGGTCTGGCTAGATTGACGGGCGCGTAGAGGTCCTCTTTCAGGCGGTTGATGAGAGAGCGGGCGCAGACGGACCCGGGACGGACGATGAAAGGAAACAGAGCGGGGAGAGAAGGAAAAAGGGTGGACGACGGCAAACGCACCGGCCCGCCGACGCCGCAGCCAACGTCGAGCACGCGCTGGCCCTTCTTGAGCCCGAGCTTGAGGGCGAGGAAGTGCTCGTGGCGCTTGATCGACTCCTCGTGGGTCTCCGAGGCGAAGCGGTGGGCGAAGTGGAACGAGGTGCCCCAGCCTGTTTGTTTGGTTTTTGGTTTTTGGTTTTTTCTTCTCGGGGGTGAGGAGGGATTCGGGGCGTCGACAGAGGGCGCGCGCAGGCGGGCGGCCAAGGCAAAACAAAAACAAAGAAGGAACGCACCGTACTCGTAAAAGGTGGTCGCGAGGTCGTAGTACGTGTTGACCATGTCGGCGTACTGCGCCTTGCGCTGCGTGACGTCGCCGCCGTGGGTCGTGTGGTACTTCTGTGAGGGGGCCCAAAAGGGGGGGAGGGCGGCAGCGGTTGCGGGGTCCGGGCGGGCGGGCGCAAGGCGGGTGAGCGGCGACGACGCCGGCGGAGGCGGGCGGGGGCGACCAAGGGAGAGCCTGGGCGTGCGCGAGACAAGCTTTTGGCGCTGTTCGTGCGCTGGACAGTCCATTGTGCGTGCGCCCGCAGTCCTCAATCGAGCGTCTCGGGGCGTCCTCAGCGCGCCAAAAGCAAGGGAAAGGATGGGCAGCTCCTTGCTTTTTTTGTCTCTCTCTCAATCGCGACGGGTGCTCGGATCGATCCGACGCGCGCGCAAAGCGCACCTCATATTCGTCGATGGCCCCCGCGACGGACTCCTTCTTGCGCGAGTTGATGACGGGCACCTGCACCATTGCGTCCAATTGGTTGGGCGGGTGATCCGAGGACGAGAAACAGAACAAAGGGGAGGTTGATGCTGCCGCTGCGACGTGTGTGGGGGAGGTGTGTGATGAAGGCGTGGGGTGACGATCGAAACGAGGAGGAATGGGACTCGAGCAACCGGTGGCAGGGGTCGTGGCCGGGGAACTTGATGTGCTTGATGCGCGGCGAGAGCGCGATGACGGGATCGTCGGCGTCGGCGTCGCTCCCTGCTCAAGGTCGTGGCCGCCGCGGCATCGTTGCAACGGAATCGTTACAACAAGTAACGTGCACACTCTCATCCCAAAACCCGCAACCACCTGCCAAGAAACAACCAGAAACAGCGACGGAAGGAGGAAGAAGAGGGGAGACGACATGGCGGAAGAACCGGCGGTCGACGAGGTCCTCGACCTCACGAACGAGCACCTGCGCACGCTCGAGGGCGTGGAGATCAAGCCAGGACTGACGGTGAGGCGGCGGGAGGTCGGGAAGTCGTTGTTGTCGACGTCGCCGTCGCCGCCATTGGGCGAAACCGACAGCGGGCCCCGCCGCCGTCGCCGGTCGCTTCGCTCGATTGCTGCTCTCCTCTCTCTCTCTCACCCAACATCGCCGCCCTCTCTATTCCAAACACCAAGACAGGCGGTCGACCTGACGACCAACCGCCTGCGCGAGATCGACCCGCGCGTGCTGGCCCTGACAGGTGGGTCCTGGTTTCCGGGCGAAATAGCCGCAACGCCGCCGCCCGCCCCGCCCGCCCCGCCCCGCCCAATCGGGCGGGGCGGGCGGCGGCGCCCGCCGCCCCATCCCCTCCGTCCCCACTCAAAAAAAAAACCCATGAAAAAAACCCCATGAAAAAAACGAACAAACAAAACCCCCCCAGGCCTGCAAACCCTCTGCCTGCGCCAGAACCTCCTCGCGTCCGCGTCCTGGGCCAACGCCCTCGCCTCGGCCCCCGTGCTCCGGGACCTCGAGCTCCGCGACAACGCCCTGACCGAGTGCCCGCGCCTGACGGCGGGATTCGGCGCGCTCGCGAGATTGGATCTGAGCTACAACGAGATCCGATCTGCGGCGCCGCTGGCAGATCTCGCGCCGTCGGCGGGCGCCGTGCTGCGGGAGCTGTACCTGGCCAGCAACAAGATCGGGGCGCTGCTGGTGCCGGCGGGCGATCGGGGGGCCGGCAGCGGCGCGGCGGGGCGGGAAGAGGACGAGGCTCAGGGGGGCGACGAGGGGGGCGAGGCCGCCGCCGAGCCCGCCGCCGAGCCCGCCGCCGAGCCCGCCCAGGGGCAGCTCTTCGCGCCGATCGAGGGGTTCCCGTCCCTCCGCGTGCTCGAGCTCGGGTCCAACCGCCTGCGCCGCGTCGAGGGCCTCGCCGGCCTGGCCCAGCTCGAGGAGCTGTGGCTCGGGCGCAACCGCGTCGGCCCGGCCGTCGGAACCGGCTTGGCGCACCTGACGCGGCTGAGGCGCCTTTCGCTGCAAAGCAACCGATTGGAGTCGATGGTGGGGCTTGAGGGCTGCGTGGGGCTGGAGGAGCTGTACCTGTCGCACAACGGCATCGCGCGCCTGGAGGGGCTCGGGGGGCTCACGCGGCTGCGGGTGCTGGACGTGTCGAGCAACCGGCTGGTGAGCATCGGCGGCGGCGCAGGAGGGGGAGGAGGGGGAGGAGAGGGCGCGGGCGGCGGCGGCAACAGCGGCGGCGGCATCAGCGGCGGCGGCATCAGCGGCGGCGGCATCTGCGGCGGCGTCGAGAACAGCGGCGGCAGCGGCGGCGCTCTGGACGCCCAGTCGGCGCTCGAGGACCTTTGGCTCAACGACAACGCCATCGCCGACTTCAGCACCCTGGCAACGGACCTGCGCGCCTGCCGAACCACCCTCACCACGGTCTACCTCGACGGCAACCCGGCGGCGAGCGGGTGGAAGGCGGAGCGCCGATACCGCCGCGAGCTGGCGGCGCTGCTGCCGGCGCTCGAGCAGCTCGACTCGGACGTGCTGCCGCCGCCGCCTGCCACAGGTGCGGGCGCGGGCGGTTCTTCGGACGCCGGGGCCGCCGCCGCGCGCAGGCGCGAGGCCTGGGTCGCGGCCGAGGGCGTGGGCGGGGGGGCGGGCGCGGGCGGGCGCGTCATGGGGCCCGAGGCGGACGCGGCGGCGCTGAGGGCGGCGGCGGCGGGGGCGGCCTTGCGGCGGGCGGCGCGGCAGGCGCGCGGGGCGACGGCGACGGTGGTGGCGGTGCCGGCGGCGGCGGCGGCGGCGGCGCCAGGGGAGGGCGGGGAAGAGGAGGGCGGTGCGGGTTGAGGTTTTTGTTGATGAGCACAAACACACACACAAAATCACGTCCAATCAAGAGCAACAACAAAAACACAACGCGCTCTTATTTATTTCTGCAGCGGCGGCGGCGGCGGCAGGGACCAACCAATCCCCCGCTCCCCCCCAAAAAACAGCCCAAGCCAAGATCATCAAGGCTCTCTCAGCGGCTGCTCCAGGCCCTCGCCGCCGAAGAACTCGCGCGCCAGCGTCTCGCGGTCAACGAACCGCACCAGGGCGCTGTATTTTCGCAGCAAGGGGCGGATGGCGCGCCACGGCGCCTGAAAGATCCACGGCGCGTCGACCAGCAGCACCTGCCCCACGCGGCGCGGGTAGTACTCGAAGAAGGCCTCGACGAGGAAGGCGACGAAGGCGAGGTCGGCGTTGCGCAGCTCGAACCCTTTCAGGTCGAACACGCCGAGCATCTGCTCGGCGCCGGGCGACGGCGCGTCGAGCGTGGGCGGCAAGCGGCGGACGACCTCGTCGAGCAGGTGCATGCACATGCGCTTGCTGTCCTCGAGGGGGTACTCGCCTGCGTTATGTTGTTTTGTTTGTGTACGTCGTGGTGTTTGTTGTCGAGGAGGGTGGAGGGGAGGCGGGGCGCGCGCGAGACAGAGACGAGGTCTGTTTTTTTTCGGTCGGCGGGGATGGAAAATGGAAAATGGAAAATGGAAAATGGAAAATGGAAAATGGAAAATGGATAATGGAAAATGGACGAGCGTTCAAGGGAAACAGAGGGCGCCAACACACAACCACCAAGACCAAATCGAGCCAGACACAATCGAAGACACGCACCGGTCGCGTGCTTGCGCGCCACCACCACCAGCACGGGCCTGCCCGCCGCGTCCGTCCCGCCGTGCACGTAGGCCTTGCCCGTCGCCAGCTCGGCGCCGACGTCCCCCGCACAGACGCCCGGCAGCCCCAGGGTTTCCCACAGCGCGCCGGCGGCCCCCCCGCCCCCGCGGCTGGCGTACCGCCCGCGCCACTCGAGCATGGAGCGCAGCTTCTTCTCGGCGGCGTCCACCGAGAAGTAGCGGTCGCGCAGGTACCACCGCAGCAGCTCGTCCGCGGGCGGCGGCGCCGCGGGCGCCGGGCCGTCGGCGTCCGCGCTGGCTCCCGGCGCGAATCGCGCACGCATCTCGGTGAGGGCGGCCACCTGCTCGGGCGTGCCGAGCCAGGGCTGGGCGGCGAGCGCCGGGGCGGCCGGGGCCGGGCCCGCGTCGGCCGGGCCCGAGGGCGGGAGGGCGGGCCTGCCGGCAACGCCGCGGCAAGGGGGGCGCGCGCCCGACGGCGCCGGCGCCGGCGACCGGACGGTCCGGTGGTGCCGCTGGGGCGCGGCGATCCGCGTGAGCGAGCGCTGGGCGGCGGCCGGCGAGGCGGCGCGCAGCAGTTGCATCGCGTTTACGTTGTGGAATGAGGGTGAGGGTCCTGTCTCCCTCTCTCGCTGGGGGCGATCGATTCGAGAGGGAGTTGGAAAGCGGTCGGCCTCTTTATCGACCCCGGCTAGATGACTCGGTGGTTGCAGGCGCGCGATCTAGCAAGCTGGGGATATAGTAGAATGGAGGGGCATGCGGGCGGGATCGAGTGCGGCGGACAAATGCAAAGGGGGAGGATCAATCGTGAAAACGACGACGACGTCGGCGACGCGGCGCCCGCGGACCGACCGCGCCCAGACGCCCTTTGCCGGCTGTTTCGAGCGCTCCGCACCTACGCTCGAGACCGACCACTCGGCCGAGGACACCACCAGTATCATCACCACAGCTACCTGAACGTTGTTGTTCTCGGACGGCATAGAACCAACGGGCTTTTCTGCTCCCCAACCCGCTCCCGAAAAATCGACTCCTCCATCGCCACTTCTGGCGCCCGCCTCACGACGCGCACACATCAGCGACGGGTCCGCCTGACGACGAACTCTTCATCGGTCGACTCGGCGCGCGAGCGCGCGCCCGGCGGCTGCGCAGCGATCGGCGCCTTTCTTCTCCCTCTCCCAACCACCCCCCTTTCTCGCGCGCGCCCACCCGCGTGAGGGTCCGCTCTCCCCCCCCCCGCGCGACCGCCAAGTCCGGACGTGAACACCGCCAAGGCCGCCGTGCGTTTCCAGCCACCAGAGACAGCGTCTGAGAGAAAGACTCTCTCCTGCGCGAAAACGCGGAAACGCGCGTCCGCTGCTCGCGCGCCGCCCTCTCTCCCGCTCGCGCGGCGCCGCCCAAAAAAACACCGCCATGGTCGACCCCACGCCCCCCCGCGGCCGCTCCGGCCACCCCACGGCCTCCATCCGCCACCCGGGCGCGCCCTCTCCCAGGCCAAAGCCCCGCGGCGAGCTCGCCGAGCTCTCGGCCCAGCTCCAGGCCCTGTGCACCGCCGGCGGCCGCCCGCGCGCCGAGCTGCTGGCCGCGCGGCGCGACGCCTTCCGCCGCGTCTTGTCTTGCATGACCGCCGGTATGGACATGTCCCCGCTCTTCCCGGCCATGACCTCGTGCGCCAACCTGTCGCAGGACGACCTCGCGCTCAAGAAGGCGCTGCATCTATTTTTAGCGCACTACGCGCCGGCCGCGCCCGACCTCGCGCTGCTGGCGGTGAACCAGCTCCACCGCGACTGCGCGGACCACGACCCGACCGTGCGCGGCCTGGCCCTCCGATGCCTGTGCTCCCTGCGCGTGCCCAACCTGCTCGAGTACCTGGTCGCGCCCGTGGCCGCCGCGCTCGACGATCGCCACCCGTACGTCCGCCGCACCGCCGTTCTGGGGGCGCTCAAAATCCACCGCCTCCTGCCGCTTGGCGGGCCTGGCGCCCCTGTAGCCGCGACCGCCGCCCTGGTCGAGCGCGTCCGCGGGCTGCTGGCCCCCGAGGTCGCCGCGCGCGAGGACGCGCAGGCGGTCGCCAACGCGCTGCACGTCGTCCTCGCCGTCGACGGCGCCGCCGCGCTGCGGCGCGACCGCGCGCTGGTCTACGCTCTGGTGAATCGCATGCGCGACTTCAGCGACTGGTCGCAGTGCGCCGTGCTCGAGCTCGTGGCCCACTACGTCCCGGAGGGCGGGGCCGACGAGGTGTACGCCCTGCTCGGCGCCCTGGAGGACCGCCTGTCGCACGTCAACTCGGCCGTGGCGCTCGCCGCCGTCAAGGCGTTCCTGCACCTGACTCTAGACATGCCCGCCACCCACCAGCAGGTGCTCGAGCGCGTGCGCGAGCCCTTGAAAACCTTGTTGGGCCGCGACGACCCGGCCACCTCGTACGCCGTGCTGTGCCACGCGCGCCTGCTCGCGCGCCGAGCGCCCTACGTGTTCGAGCGCGACCACGCCTCCTTCTACTGGCGCGCGCACGACCCCTGGTACGTGCGGCAGGCCAAGGCCGAGTGCCTGTCCGCGCTGGCGTCGACCGACAACGCGTACGAGATCGTCGCGGAGCTGGCCGAGTACGTGCGCGCCGCGGGCGGAGGGGGGGGCGGGGCGCAGGGGGGAGGCGGCGGCGGGCAGCAGGGGGGAGCGCGCGCGTACGCGGCGCGCGAGGCGGTGAAAGCGATTGGCCGGGTGGCGCTGGCAGTGCCGGGCGCGGCGGGTGCGGCGGAGCGGCTGCTGGCGCTGCTGGACCCGCTCGCGCAGGGGGAGGCGGTCGTGGCGGAGGCGCTGCTGCAGCTGCGGGACCTGGTGCGACGCTTCCCCGACATGAGGGTGGCGCTGGCGCAGACGCCGGCGATGGGAGGGGGAGGGGGAGGGACGGGCGGCGGCGGCCGAGACGGCAACGGCCACGGCCACGGCCACGGCGGCGGTGACGACGGCGACGACGACGAAACGGCCCCGACGCTGCGGCCCGCGCACGTCTCCGACCCCGAGGCGCGCGGCGCGCTCGTGTGGCTGCTGGGCGAGTGCTCCGACGCTATCCCCGCGGCGCCCTACATGCTCGAGGAGCTCGTGGCCGGCCCCGGCGGCTTTGACGGCGGCGCCGCCGCGCGCGAGCAGCGGGCGGCGCTCGAGGCTGAGGCGGCGGCGGCGGGCGCCGGCGGAGGAGAGCGGCCGCCGGCGGTCGGACCGGCGGAGGGCGTGCTGCTGGCGGGCTTGGACGACGACGACGACGGCGGCGACGGGAGGCAGCACCAAACGCAGCAGCAGCAGCACGAGCACCAGGCGGACCCGTCCGCCGCGAGCGCCGATGCCGCCGCCGCCGCCGGCGCCGCGCAGAGCGGCTGCCGCGGCTACGCGCGCCAGCCCGCCGCCGTGCGCCTGGCGCTGCTCACCGCCTGCGCCAAGGCGCTGTTCCGGCGCCCGGCCGAGTCGCGGCGCCTGCTGGGGCGCGTGCTGGCCGCGGGCCTGGCGGACGCCAACCCGGACGTGCGCGACCGCGCGCTCCTGTACCTGCGGCTGTTGCGGCAGGGGACCGGGGGCGGGGGCGCGGCGGGCGGAGGAGGGGCGGGCGCGGCGGCGGCCGGCGGCGTCGGCGTCGGCGGCGCGAGCAACGGCGGCGGCGGCGGCGGCCTCGCGGCCGACCTGGGCCTAGGAGACGAGGACGACCTCGGCAGCCTTGGCGGGGGAGGCTCGACGGCCGCAGCAGCAGCAACAGCAGCGGCAGCAGCGGCAGCGGCGGCGGCAGGATCACTCGTCGGCGGCGGCGGCGGCGGCGGCGAAAGCGGCGACCGGCTGCTGCTGGCCGAGCGCGTCATCTGCCCGCCCTCGGCGCCCGGCGCACTCGTCGCGCGCTTCGAGGAGCCGCTGACGCCCGCCGCCGCCGACCGCGTCTTCGAGGAGTTCAACTCCCTCAGCGTGATCTACCAGCGCCCCGCCGCGGCCTTCTGCAACGCGGGCGGCGGGTACCACGACCTCGACGTGGCCCAGCGCGCAAAGGAGGCGCTCGGGGGCGGGCTCGAGGGGGCGGCGGCCTTGGCGGCGGCGGCGGCGGCAACCGGCGGCGGCGGCGGCGCCGCGCCCGCGGCGGCGGCCGCCTCGGCCTCTGCCGCCGACAGCGCGACCGACCTGCTGCTCGGCGACGAGGAGGAGGTCTTTGCCGCGGGGGGCATGGGCGACGGCGGGCCGTCCTCCGGGGCGCTCGGCGGCGGCGGCGACGCGATCGACGCCCTGGCCGGCGGGATGATGCAGGCGGGCGGCGGCGGCGGCGGCGTCTTTGCTGGCGCGACGGGGGCGTCGTCGTCGGGCGGCGGCGGCGGCGGCTTTGGCGGCGGGTTCGGGAGCGGCGGCGGCGGCGGCGGCATGCTGCTCCCGGACGACTTCATGACCGTGCCTCTGCCAGGCTCTGCGGCCGCCGCCGCCGCCGCCGCCGCGCCGCCGCCGCCGCCGCCGCTGCTGCGCCTGGCGCCGGCCGCCCAGGTCGCCCGCCTCGCGCCGGCCGACTTTCAAAAAAAGTGGCACGACCCCGGCCTCGCGGCCGCCCCGCCCGCCGCCGCCGCCGTGCCCCCGGCTGCTGCGGCCGCCATGGCGGCCGGCGGCCACCGCGCGCTGCTGGCCCACATGGCCGCGCGCTGCTCGCTGGCGTGCATGGCGTCCGGGGGCGCGCCGCCGCAGCCGCTGCGGTACTACTTTTACGCGCAGGGGCAACGAGGGGCGGGCGGCGGCGGCGGCGCTCTTGGCGGCGGCGGCGCCCCGCTGTTCCTGGTCGAGGTCGTCGTGACGCCCGCGTCCGGGTCGGCGGCCGTGACGGTCAAGGCCGAGGCGCCGGCCGAGCAGGCGCGCGCGCTGGCCGATCAGGTGTGCGACGCGCTGACGGCCTTTTCGGCGGCGGTGTAGATTTTTGGGAGCGGTTGTACGAGTTGGAGGCGGTTTTGCGGGTCGATCAGGCGCCGTCGGCGTCCCACGTCGCGCCCCGTTTCGTTTGTAAAATTACCCATCCGACGTTTGGGCGCGCGCAGGTTCGTTTCGCAGGGCCCACCGTCCCACGCAATTTTTTTATCTTGCGCCTCGCCCTGCCCCTTGTCCCGCCACCGCGCCCCCTTTTTCCTCTTGCTTTTTTGCCTCTCACTCTCTCCGCGGCGAGGACGCCGTGCCGACCAAGTCCATCTGGCGCAAGCTCGCGCGCGTCGCGCCGACCCACTACCTGCCCGTGCGCTTCCTCGCGCCCGAGAGCGAGTACCGCACGACCAAGTGCTGCTGCGCGTGCGGCGCAGTGACGACGCCGGCGACGACGCGGCTGTGGCGCTGCGTGAGCGCGCAGTGCACTGCGCCGCGCGAGGCCCAGGCGGGCGCCGCTGCCGGCGGCGACGGGAGGGGTGGGGGGGAGGGAGACGGAGGAGGAGGAGGCCACTCACGGAAACGACCCATCGTTTCCGCGCTCGCCGCGCCCACGGGCGCCCGATGCTTCCCGCCGCCCAAAAACAGGCGTCGGCAAACTTCGGCACCGCGACCTCAACGGCTCCCGAAACATGCTCATGATCCTCGCAGCCAAGCTGGCCGGGCACCCACGCCCCTCCTGGCTCACGCCGCGCAAGATCGTGCTGCCATACTCGGGCCGTTGAGCGTTCCGCATCCCGCATTGCCCCGATCAGATCTGAACGCCCACCGGTCTTTTGCGGAAGATAGTGCACCGTCGCTTAAACAAGTGTACGGGGGTGTAAAGTCGTCGCTCATAGACTTGCGACAAAGGACAAAAAAGAGTGCGTCTGAGAGAAAGACTCTCTCCTGCGCGAAAACGCGGAAACGCGCGTCCGCTGCTCGCGCGCCGCCCTCTCTCCCGCTCGCGCGCCGCCCAAAAAACAACGCCATGGCCGACCCCACGCCCCCCCGCGGCCACTCCGGCCACCCCACGGCCTCCATCCGCCACCCGGGCGCGCCCCCTCCCAGGCCAAAGCCCCGCGGCGAGCTCGCCGAGCTCTCGGCCCAGCTCCAGGCCCTGTGCACCGCCGGCGGCCGCCCGCGCGCCGAGCTGCTGGCCGCGCGGCGCGACGCCTTCCGCCGCGTCTTGTCTTGCATGACCGCCGGTGTGGACATGTCCCCGCTCTTCCCGGCCATGACCTCGTGCGCCAACCTGTCGCAAGACGACCGACGCGCACGAGCGACTCTCACCATCACCACCACCCCCTCTATCTCATCACATCGCGCACACACGAACCTTGCGCCCCACGTTTCAGAGGACCTTCCATCTCCCTTGTCTGTGGGGGAGCCTTTGGTCGCTCTTGAACCATGCTTCCGCGCGCGCCCAGCGTGGGCGTGGACGTGGGCCGCGCCAAGTCCTCGGTCCCCAGCGCGGGCGCGCAGCAGCCGCGCGCGCGGCACCACAGCAGCAGCAGCAGCCGCCCTCATCCCGCTCCTGCGCGTTCTTCTTCTGCCGCCACTGCCGCGACCGCGAGCCCCGCCGCCCGCGCGCTCTCGAGGTGAGACATCATTTGTGATCGGGTTGCGCGACAGTACCGCCATCGCCTGCACCCGGCGCGAGGCGTCTATGCATGCAAAAACGGAACTTTCTGTGTGGCACTCACAAAAAACACGCGCATCCATCAACCCATCCCAAACCCTCAGGACCCGCGAGGCCTCGCCCGTCGCCGCGCAGGCCGCCGCCGCAGCCGCCGCCGCGCAGCTGCCGCCCAAGGCGCCGGTGGTCGCTGCCGTCGCCGCCGCGCCGTCGTCGCCGCGCGCTGTCGTCGCCGCCCCTGCCGCCGCCGCTGCCGTTGCCCCGGCGCCGGGGCCCTCGGCTGCGCCCGCTCCCGCGCCGACAAGCCAGGCGCCCGCCCGCGCCCTCAACGCGGCGTCGGCCGAATTCTACCCGCGCACGTACGCCCCGCAGGCGGCGCCGCTGACGTTGCCGCCGCCCTCGCCGCCGCAGTTCTTCTCGCCCGCAGGGGGCGCCGAGCAGCCTCAGCCGCAGCACCACCACCACCACCACCACCACCACCACCCGCTGGGCGCCCCCGCCCCCGGCGCATGGCTGCCGCCGCACGCATTCCTGCCGCACATGATGCCGCCGCAGATGGGGATGGCGCCCGGGGGCGCCGCTGGCGGCGCCGGCGCCGGCGCCATGCCCCCGCCGCTGCCGCCGATGATGGGCATGGCGATGCCTCCGCCCCATATGGGCGGCTTGCTGCCGCCGCCGCCGTCGCCGGGGATGGCGCCGCCGCTGCCGCCCCTGCACGCCTGGAGCCCGCAGTCGCAGCAGATGCAGCAGCAGCATCAGCTGATGCCGATGCCGCCGCATGAAATGGCGGGCGCGCCGCCGCCACCGACGCCCTACGCCGCCGGCCCCTCGTACGACCCGGCCGCCGCCCAGCAGCAGCAGCAGCAGCAGCAGCAGCAGCCGACGGCGATGATGATGATGATGATGATGTCGCAGCAGCAGCACCAGGTGCGGCAGATGCAGCTGCTGCAGCAGCAGCAGCAGCAGCAGCAGCAGCAGCAGCAGCAGCAGCAGCCCGACATGATGTCGCTCATGCCGCCGCCGCCGTCGCCGGCCGCGTTTGCGGGTCGCGCGCCGGTCGCGGCCAGCGAGGCGGGCGGCGGCGCCGGCGACGACGGCGCCACCGTCACCGTCTCCGCGCGCTCGGCCGTCAAGTCGGCCGCGGGCGCGGTCGCCAAGGTGCTCACGCGCCGGGGGCAATGCGTCGTGCTGTCCCAGCACCACCAGCAGCACCACCAGCAGCAGCAGCAGGCGCCTCTTTCGTTTGGCGACGGCGCGAGCGGCGGCGCCGCCGCTGCTGACGCATCGTCGGCCGCCGCCGCGACGCTCGCCGCCGTCAAGACGTTGGCAGTCGCGCGCTTTTACGTGCGCAGCGCCATGGCCGCCGGAGGCGCGCGCGGCGCGGGCGCCGCGCGCGCGCTGGCGCTCGGCACCCTCGACAAGCGCGCGGGAGCCTCGGACGCCGCCGCCGCCGGACTGGAGCAGGATCAGCAGCAGCAGCAGCAGCAGCTCGAGGATGACGGCGCCGCCGAGGTGACGTTCGTGCCCTATCTGCGGTCGGAGCTGCTCGGCGACTTGGCCGGGGCGGAGGGGGCGGCGGAGGCGGCCGCTTTCTGGGGCGCCGCTGCCCACGAGGGCGGCGGCGAGCCCGGCGCATTCTCGTCGGCCGCGTCGTCTGTGTGCGGCAACGGCGGCAACGGCCTCTTCGATGCGCTTCCCGGCCTCGAGTCGTTCGGGTTTGTGGCGGCGCGCGTGCCGGCCGCCGCCCTCGCCGCGTACGACCTGCCACCGCCCGTGGGCATGCCGGCCGGCGGCGGCGCCTCGTCCGCCGCCGCGGCGGCGGCGGGCGGCCCCCCGCCGCGCCCGTGCCCGCCGCCCCCCGGTGGCCTGCTCAAGGCCGGCGCCGGCACCGACGCCGGCCGCCTCGCCGACGCCCTCGTGCGCCACGTGCTCGACCGCGGCCGCGCGGCCCTGCAGCTCGCGGGCGCCCCGGCCTGCCACACGGCCGTGCGCGCCCTGGTGCGCGCGCGCAGGCGCCTGCACCGCCGCTTTGGCACCGCCGTCGCCGTGCTTGCCTCCTTTGCCAGCGAGGACACCAGCGGCGCGCTCGGGCGGCCGACGGTGTTTCTGCGGCTGGACGTGGTGCGCGTGTGATGTGCGACGTGTGACGGTGGCGTTCGTCGCGCGGAATCGATTTGCGACGTTTCTGCGGCTGGACGTGGTGCGCGTGTGATTTGCGACGTTTTGCTCCCTTTCTCCCCATTCCTTTTTCTCGACGGCGCGCGCGCTCGCGCCTTCTGCTTCCCCTGACGACGGCCCATCCTGCCCGCCCGATCTTGACCCTTCCCCCCCCGCTCATGCCGCGCGCGTGTCACCGGCCGCCGCCGCCTTTCTGCTTTGGCCGCTCTCTACGCGCACGACACGCACGCGCAGCACCCCTTCCCGGTTGTTCCCCCAATTTATCCTCATGTCCCCGGGTTCGTCGTTGTCATCGTTGGCAAGGCCCAGTTTCCGGCCGCAGCGCGCGCGACACCACCAATCCGTTCCTTGTACACACACACACACACGCGGCAGACACACACACGCGGCAGACACACACAAGCCTCCCCTCCACACACGCGGCAGCTTCATGCTCTCGTCTCGGTCCCGACTCGTTTGGTCTGGGCTGCGCACCCAGAAGACCTCGCACACACACGCCTTGGCCGCGTCATCTTTTGTGAAAAAAATCACTCGCTTTGTATTGCAGGTTGGTTTCTTGTCGTCTTTATGTGTCTGTGGTCGTCGAGCGTCTCTCTCTTTCTCAAGACGGCGCTGCCAGTGCCGCCGCCAGGCTGTTGTACATGCGCGCCGCCGCCTCCTCCGCCGGCCACCGCGGGCTCCAGGGATAGCCCGTGATCTTTGTCTCGCCCGTCGCAGCCAGCTCGGCAGCGGCGCCCGCCCCCTTGCGCGCGCTGCCGCCGCTGTCGCCGCCGCTGCCACCGGCGCCACCCGCCGCTGTTGGCCCCAGCGCTCGCGTGACGCGAAGCAGCGGCTGCTCCTCGGGAAACCGCGCGCCGATCTCGACGGACAGCAGCAGCGGCTGGCCGTCGAGCAGCAAAGAGAACAGCGCCGTCAGCACCGGAGCGGACGAGGAGGAAGGCGCGACGGGGCGCGAGACGGCGGCGCTCCATCCGCCCCTCTGCCCGTCCGCCGCGCCCCCGTCGGCGCCCGCCGGCGCAGGCACCAGCTCCGCGCCCGCCGTCGGCCCCGCGGCCACCTCGAGCGGCGCCACCCCCATCACCGCCGCCAGCGCGTCAACGAGGGCGTACCGCTTGGCCGCCCGCGGCGCCTGCGCGAGCAGGTGCGCGGACAGGCGCGCGGCGGCGTCCGGGGCATAGTCTGCGAGCGGCGGGCGCGCGGCGGCCGCCGCCGGGCCGCCGCCGCCTGGCAGCGGCGGCAGCGCCATTGGGGGCAGGCCCGCGCGCGTGAGCCAGGCGGGCGCCGCGAGGGACAGGCGCAGGTTGCTGTTTTGGCCCGCGCCGCCGACGTCGAACGACGCGCGCAGGGACAGGCCTCGGATCGAAGAGGCGTCGTCGGCGGCGGCAGAGGCGGCGTTGTCTTGGCCTCTGGCGGCCACGACGGCGTCGGCGCTGTGCCCCCCACCTCCTGCTCCTCCCCCAGAGCGCCCTGGCGCCCCCAGGTAGTCCGCCAGAGCGCCGAGAGACGCGCGCTTGACGCCATCGAGGGGCACGCTGAAGCAGGCGCGCGCGTCCGGCATCGGCGACGACCCTGATCCTCCGCCGCCGCCTCCGCCGCCGCCGCCGCCGCCGCCAGCGCCGCCCGCCCCCCGCCGCCTCCTCGCCAGCAGCTGAAACTGGAGGAGGGGGGGCGGCGGCGGCCGCGCCCGGCGGCGGCCCCCGTCTCTCCGCGCCTGCCCCTCCTCCTCTTCGGCGTCCATCAGCGGGGCCAGGAGCGCCAGCTCGAGCTGCAGGCGCTCGTCGGGCAGGGCGGCGAGCAGCCGGAACTGATGGGCGCGGTAGCGCCGCAGCAGCGCAGCGACCAGCGCGACGGCCGCGGCGGGCGAGGAATCCGCGTCGGCGTCGGCGTCGGCGTCGGCGTCGGGGTCGGCGTCGGCGTCTGTTGTTGCCGACGGCAGGGCGACGGCGTTCAGGTCATCCTCGGGCGGGAAATCGGGCGCAAAGTCCGGGTCGTCAAAGACCACGTCGAAGGCGTCTTCGAAGGGCGCGGCGAGGTCCTGCAACAGCTGTCGTTTGAAGGACGAAACGAGGTGGAAGAGCGAGGGAGAAAGTGAGCGGTGAGGCCGGGCCTGGTCGTCGGCGCGTCTCGGGCGGCGTCGGCGGCGTCGGCGCCGCCCCGCACGAGGGACGACGTTCTCACCTTCCATTCGAGGTGCCCCTCGCACCAGGGTATCCTCATCACGCGCACGACCGCGTTGGACGTCGTCTGCGGCGACGTCTCGACGATCCGGGAGCTGGACGCGTCGTCTCCCTCCTCCTCCGTCATCAGGTACGCGCGCAGCGCGCGCGCGACGGGGTCGTGAGGTTCGGGAGGCATGGCGCACGGTCGTGCGTGTTAGTGTGAGTTCAATGTTTGTCTTCTGCGTTTTGGTTTTGGTGTGTGAGCGCGGCGGCGCCCAACGTGAGTGCGCGCGCGTCGGGTTTTTTGGGGGGTCGTCGTCGTCAAATGGGCGGCCGGGGGGGGGAGACTCGATCAGGCGGGACATATTTACACGCCCCCGGACGAGGGCGACATCTCTCTTTCTAAAGCAACAGCCTGGCCGTGTCCCGCACGATCAGCGCCACCCCCATGAGGGTCAGCAAGCCAGCCCGCCCGCCATCACCCCGGCCTCGACGCCCTTGCTGACGCGCTTGCCGCCGCGCGCCGCCTCGACGGCCAGCAGCGCCGCAAACCCTCCGTCCAAACCCGGCAGCGGCAGCGCGTTCACGGCGGCCAGGTTGATGTTGACGACCGCGCAGAACTGGTACAGCCCCGCCGGGTCGGCGCGCGCGATTTCGGAGCCCGCGGCCACGATGGCCACGGGGCCCGAGAGCTGCTGGCTGGCCGTGCGGAAGTCGGTGGCGACCGCGCGCAGGCCGGAGAGCACGGTCCCTCCGAGGCGCTTGAACTCGCCGCCGGCCAGCGCGGCGGCCTCGGGCAGCGTGGCGGCTTGTGTGTGGCGCACAAACGTGTTGGCGATCAGGGAGACGCCGATCTGGCTCGAGGGCGGGGGCTGGGCCATCGCCTCCTCGGGCGTCTTGGCGGGGGGCGGGCGGGGGCCCGAGACGGGGATCACCAGGAGGGTTTTCGTCCTGAACGCCGGCGCGCCGCCCGCTTGTGCCCTCAGCGCCGGCGCCGACGGCAGCTGCGCCTCGAGCCCGACGGCCGCCGCGCCGCTGCCGCCGCCGCCGCCGCCGCCGCCGTTGCCCTCCCCCTGCACCAGCACCACCAGCTCCAGCGGCGCGCCCGGCGACGCCGCCTGGATCTGCGCCACGGCCGCCGCCACCTGCCCGGGCCCGCTGCCCAGCGCGGCGCCGCCCACGCGCACGAGCGTGTCGCCCGCCCGCAATCCCGCGCGCTCGGCGGCGCCGCCCCTCGTTACTTCCGGAACCTTGACCCCTGGCATGTAGTCGTACTCGGCCTTGCCCACGACCAGCATCTGCAGCAGGAGGGTGAGGAAGGCGAAGGCGCAGTTGGCCGCGACCCCGGCGGACGCGACGAACAGGCGCTGGGGGACGGGCCGGTTGGCGAGCAGGTCGGGGTCGTCCGGCGCGTAGGTGGGCTCGGGACGCGGCTGCTTTTGGCCGCGCTTGTCAGCGGCGCCGTCGGCGTCCTTGCCGCCGCCGCCGCCGCTGCTGCTCTTGCCCGCCGCCTTGTCCATCTCCTGCTGCTGGCGCTCGCGCATCCCCGCGTCCTCGGGCTCGGGGAACGCGACGTACCCGCCGAGCGGCAGCGCGCACAGTGCATACTCGACCGACCCGCGCGGCCACGGCTTGGGCCCCGGCGGCGCCGACGCGGCCGGCGGCGCGCCCTCCCGCTGCCAGGGCAGCCTAAAGCGGGCGGGCGGGGCGGGCGCGGGTGGCGCAGCCTCCTCCTCCTCGTCCTCGCCGTCGCCCCCCTCGCGCCACGACACCAGCGTGGGGCCGAACCCGATGCAGAAGCGCGACACCAGCACCCCCAGCGAGCGCGCCGCCGCGAAGTGGCCCGCCTCGTGGACGGCGATCACCGCCGCAAGCACGGACAGCGCCTGGAGGGTCGACAGGGGGCCTGCCAGAGCTGAGAAGCCGGAGGGGCCGGAGGGGAGCCGGGCGAGGGCCAGGGCGAGGGCGGCGGCGGCCGGGGCGGCGGCGAGCAGCAGCTGCTGCGGCGGCGCGGCCGGGGCTGAGGGCGCGGGCGAGGGAAGGAGGGAGGCGGCGTCGGCGTCGGCGCCGGCGTCGGCGGCCACGCGTTTGGACGGCGGCGACGGTGGCGACGTCGCAGTGGCGTCGTCGTCGCGCAGCTCTGGCGCGGTTGGTGTGACGTCAATCGCGGCCGGCCGACTTGCCGCCCTGCGGGTCTGCAAGGCATCCCGGCCTCGACCGCCGGCGCGGCGGCCGGACGACGCGCGGACGAGGACGACGCGCGCAAGGGTGCTGCTGTTCCCGATGCTGCGAGCGCGCGCGGCGGGCCCCCCGGCGAGCAGGGTCGGCGCGCGCGCGCGCGGCAGGAGCACCGGCGACGGCGCTGCTGTCTGTTGCTGCAGCATCAGCCGCTGCGCGGCGGACGCCGCGCCTGCAGCGCGCATGTCCTCGGGGGGATGGGAAAACTGCCTCTCTTAATTTTCGTTCCTTCTTTCTCTCTCTTTGCTGTTGGCAAAGTTGGGGTGCGTTGATGATGATTAGGGAAGCAATCGTTTGTTTTGAAGTGCCGGTGGTCGTTGAATTGATGAGGATAAGGGGAACTGCACTTTGTGTGCGAGCGCGGCGATCGAACGGCGAGCGGAGGGCGAGAGCGGCATGCGTGCGCAAATAAAACCGCGTGCCGGTATGATTCAGATCCAAACTCCCACATTGATTCAGCGCCGCCACCCAATCGTGCCAATAAGAAGCAGCCGACATGTCCGCATGACGCGATCATGCTCCGCTTTTTGGGCAGGCATTGGTTCCTCGGGCAGCGCCCAAGAGATCTCTCTCTCTAATGCGTACACAGTTCATATATTTAATTTTCGTCATGTTATGAATCGAAGCACCCTTTCTCGACGCGCTGCATGCGCACGGGAGTTTGGTCTAGTGGTATGATACTCGCTTCGGGTGCGAGTGGTCACGGGTTCGATTCCCGTAACTCCCCTACAGAGATAAGGCCCGCCCGCTTTGGAAACATACAAAGCAAAAACAACGTTTGCGAGTTACCTAATTTTTTGATTTTTTGTCAAGGTTGAAGCGGCGGCGACGCGGCGACACGCCCCTGTTGTGTGTACGTGTAGCGTAACGGCATGCTGCGGTCGTACGCGATCGAGTGACCGGTAGCGTCACCGGCCCAGAGTTGGGCGCAAGCAACAAGGTGCCACTCGACGAAAACTCGACGAAAAAACAAACGCCAACGTGCGAGTCGTCTGTGACCGCGCGCAATTTTTTTGCGGCCAAATGCGGACGCCCAAAACGATCGATCCGTTTCTTCTTCTTTTTACACAAGCTCCAGACGTAGAGGACAACATCGACCGCGCGTGTGCGCAAAACGAGAGGGCTCTGCACACACAAAACACACCCAAAAAGAAAACGCCCGAAAGAAAAAACAGAGATAGCGCCCCACAGCCACGCCTAATCCTTGTCCTATTTCTGCTGCTGCTGCTCCTGCTGCTACCGCTGCCGCCGACGCTGATGCTGCCGCAGATGCTGCCCCTGGCCACCGTCGCACCCCCCCGCCCCCCCCCCCCCCC
>Ga0209390_10000653_pt1 | contig 69344 bp, 49 predicted proteins | sample BON01_FD_187212 | JGI IMG/M metagenome (GOLD analysis project Ga0209390, IMG submission 187212) | Freshwater microbial communities from Lake Bonney liftoff mats and glacier meltwater in Antarctica - BON-01 (SPAdes) (version 2) | ecosystem: Environmental > Aquatic > Freshwater > Ice > Glacier...
TAAAGGCGTGGAGTTTAACGGGCTCGATCAAGTGTCAAAGCACGTTGCGGTTCTTTCCACGAAAGAAAATAACGACAAACATCTTCCTTGGATTGGAATCTTGACAGCTAATTTAAAAAGAAAGCTTCTAGGGATTTATCATTCTGTAAACAAGTCATATTTAGACAGATATCTTGCAGAATTCTGTTACAAGCTGAATCGGAGATATTTTGGAACTAATTTGTTCCAAAGACTAATAACCATAGCGGTTGGAGCCGATTTAGTGGTAACTTAGCGGATACCCATGTGTTTTTAAATCCATAGAAGTCATCTTGGAACAATTAGACAATAGCGAACTCAGTGGGCAAACACTCTGCGACACTTTTGGTATAGGCAGAAACATACTTCAAAAGGAGATTAAAACTGCGACGGGATTTAGTCCAGCCGAGTTTATTCGCAGTATACGCCTTCAGGAGGCCTATAAACTTCTCGAAAATGGCCGGTTAAATGTTTCTGTAGTGGCCTATTCAGTTGGTTTCAATAATCTGTCTTATTTTACCCGTGCATTTAAGGCACTATTCGAAATGGTGCCATCTGAGATAAAAATTATGGAAAAAATTAATAATGACTAGGTCTTCTTAAGACTGCTGCTAGGACACGTTATTAATAAAAATAGCAGATTATAATCAAAGCCTGAACAGAAATTATTTGAAATATTCGACGAAATAACTTTTTTTTTTAAAAATATTCATCACATTTGATAGTCGGAATTAGGGGTAACTGATGTTTGAAGGCTTGTCAAAATCGGTATAACCTATGGACGGTAAACCAACTCAACCTTTATTCAAAAGATTAATGAAAATAACGATTAAAAAAGAATTGCCCAGTGCAGGCGCTGGCATTTCCCTAAAGAGAGGGCTTATGCTTCTTTTTCTTGTTGCCTTTATGGCTACTTCTTGGGGTCAAACACCTCAATACACCTATGTTTCTAATCGCACCGCTACCAATTCTATTCCTTTGGGCGGGGGTACATGGGCCAGTCAACGAGGACAATTGATTTACGGAGTAGGAGATTTTGGGACAGTCCCAGGCGGAATGGCAATCACTACTTTATACCTCAGACAGGGTGCCATATCTGATGGTGCTGCAACCTTTGCCAATTTTTCAATAAAACTAGGACAGCCAAATATGACAAGTGGCTTTAATGGCACTTGGATAACTGGTTTATCGACCGTGTTGAGCTCGTCCAGTTACAGCATGCCATCGTCTACTGCAACTCAATGGTTGAAATTTGATTTGGACGTACCTTTCATATACGATCCTACTTTGCCACTTGTGGTGGAGACCTATCAAACAGGAACTACTGGAAGAAAGACCTTGCAATCTGGTGGAAACAATTCAAATATGTCTGGAAGCACCCAGCAATGGGGTACGATTACAGCAGGTAGTGCCAACTCGCGTAGGTATTCCTACTCGTTTGGTTTTGACCTAATTTCCATGAATATTGATGTTACGGAGATTAATTTTGTGACTGATTTTTGTCAGGAAGAGGTAGAAACTGTTTCCGTTAAAATTATTAATAATGACCTGCTCAATTCTCAGACAGGATTTTGGGTTGACTATTCAATCAACGGAACGAAACAGGTGACGGATGTTTATCCAGGCACCATTTTACCTGGAGATTCTGCGTGGCACACTTTCAGCTTGCCAGTGAATAGTTCTACTGCGGGTAATTTTACTTTGGTATCGAATATTACAGGGAAAACACCGATAGCTCAACATAACTATACGGTCAAACCTTCCCCTTTAGGGTCCTATGTTGTTGAAGGTTCGCCCTTTGTTGGGAGTTTCCATTCGGGAGCTCCTGCGGATCCGGATATCGTCGCTTATGGCGATAATATAGTATATGAGATTAACCCGCCAACTGGCTATGTTAACGGTGGATATAGTAGTACTTGGGAATTTTTCAGTATGACTTTTATGACAACGAATAATACAGGTGCTGGGACTACCTTTACTACTAGCGACCCTACTGCAAGTTCAAATGGTATGGGTTCATTTACACCTGTGATTGGACAAAGTGATACTACATTCAGACTGTGCTATGCAATAAAATCATTATCGAATAGTTGTTCTGCTCCAGAAATTTGTAGGGAGTTATTTGTAGCCCCAAGACCAGTTACTGGATTCACCTTTGGTGCCTCTTGTGAAGGTGCTGCTTTGAGCTTTAATAATACTACCACTATTAGCAGCGGATTGCTTGATTATTTATGGGACTTTGGTGATGGAGGGACTTCTGTGAAAACCAACCCTCAGCATGTTTATACTGTAGCTGGAACTTACGATGTAAAATTGACAGCAACATCCGAATATGGATATATGCACAGTATCACTCAACAGGTTACCATTTTTGAAAATCCATCAGCAGACTTTTCAGTAACCAATGTTTGTGAAGGTGCCGCGAATCCATTTACAGATGCATCGGTAATTCCTGCTGGAGCTCCAAAGTATGAGTGGAACTTTGGCGATGGGTCGGCTATCGATACTTTAGCAAATCCAAGTCATCAATATACCATTCCAGGAAACTATAATGTGACGATGAAGGTGACCGCGAATGGCTGTTCGGATATCGTTTCGAAACGAGCTACGTATGCTCCTCGCTCAGTTCCTGATTTCACCATTGGTGCCGTAGATTGTAATAATACAGATGTGAAGTTTACTGATGCAAGTACTTTGCTGTTTGGTAGTAAAGGATACTCATGGGATTTCGGAGATGGAACCCTCGGAACGAGCCCAAACCCAGCGCATGTTTATGGTGTATTTGGATCTATTGATATAACCCTTACTGTAACTACAGATCTAGGTTGTGCCAATCAAATCACTAAAAACATTGTGATAAAAGAGGGTCCGAAATCAGATTTTACCATCTCTGACCTTTGCGATAAGGGCAATGTTGACTTTACCAATATATCCATCGAGCCGGCTGGTGCAGTAACGACCTATGAATGGAATTTCAATAATGGAGCTACTTATTCCACCAAAGATGTGAGTAGAAGCTTTCCATCAATTGGCACATTCAACGTAACATTGGTGTCTTTTTCGGATAATGGATGTCAGAATGAAAAGAAGCTAAGCTTTAATGTAGATGAAGAGCCAGTAGCCGCCTTTTTTGCAAGCGATGCTTGCGAAGGTTCAGAAGTCAATTTCCAAAACTCATCAATCGGTAATCAAGGTAATTTCACAAGCGCCTGGGATTTCGGTGGTGGTTTAACTAGCTCAACTATGAATCCCAAAATTGTTCTTCCAGTAGGAACAAATACAGTAAAACTCGTCGTTTCTACGCCAAGTGGATGTACGTCTAATACTACAAAAACAGTTATCGTTATCGTTATACCAATCATTTCAAACCTGAAAATTGAATCAGCCAAAAATGCAGATGGAAGTATGCAGTTAACCGCAGATGTAGCGCCGGCGACGGTGGGATATACGATTCTATGGGGTGATGGAGGGCGTGAAATTGATAAGGCCTCTGGTGGAATAATCGCAGCGAGCTATACCTATCTTGCTGATGGAAACTTTAATGTAGAAGTGAAATTGAATAATAACAGTTGCAACTTCATAGCAACAGGAAAAGCCAGTGTAACAAGAACGGGTTTAATCACGGTGAATGAGAATTCCATCAAAGCATACCCAAACCCAAGTAATGGAACCTTTAATTTGGACCTTTCTGAAGTAAATGGAATAAATACAATCGTTCGTGTTTATTCTGCGAATGGTGCTGAATTAAATGCTTCTGTTATTCTTAATGGAAATACTGCAAGCGTGGATATGCATAACGCGGCAGCGGGTGTTTACTTGGTAAAAGTAACAAGTGATGCTGGTGTTTACACAACGCGCGTTACCTTGAATTAATAGTAATTAATTGATAAAATAAAAAAGCCCCAATAGTGATGTTGGGGCTTTTGCTTTTTTGCTTTAAGAGGTCTAATTCATTACATAGCCAGTGCCTTCAGCGCTATCCTTCAATTGGATTCCGGCAGCACCTAAGGCATCGCGAATCTTGTCGGAGGTAGCAAAATCTTTATTCTGACGTGCTTCCTGGCGAATATCGATAACAAGTTGCATCAATTGGTCAACCACTGCAGTGTTACCCGTTTCTTCTGCCTTGATGCCTAAAATATCTTCAATAATTGCCGCATACTCTTTTTGCAGTCGTTGGAAGAGGTTCTCACTGATAGAGCCGATTGCTATCTTATTATCAGCGAAGCTATTGATGCGGGTGGCAATGTCGAATAGATTCGCAATACATTTGGCTGTATTTAAATCATCACTCAAATTTAGGAACGCATTATTCAGGCTAGTGCTAATTTCATTCTCCAGCGCTTCATCCATAGCTCCTTTTTTATAGACAAGATTATTCAGCGCCTTCAAAGCATTCATTAAGCGCTTATAGCCCTTTTCAGAGGCCACTAAAGCATCATTACTGAAGTCGAGGGTGCTGCTATAATGCGATTGCATCATAAAGAAACGGACCGTCATTGGCGTATATCCTTTTTCCAGAAGAGGGTGGTCTCCAGTAAGGAGCTCAGCTGGCGTAAAGGAATTCCCCACCGACTTGCTCATCTTCTGTCCATTTACCGTTAACATATTGCTATGCATCCAATACCGAACGGGCACTTTTCCATCAGCGGCTACCGATTGGGCAATCTCGCATTCGTGGTGCGGGAATTTTAAATCCATACCTCCACCATGAATGTCAAACTCTTTGCCCAAGTACTTGGTGCTCATAACTGAACATTCTAAATGCCAGCCCGGGAAACCAATGCCCCAAGGAGAAGGCCATTTCATGATATGATGTTCATCTGCATTCTTCCAAATGGCAAAGTCCAGTGCGTTGCGCTTTTCTTCTTGCCCGTCGAGTTCGCGGGTATTATTCATCAAGTCTTCCAATACGCGACCAGAGAGTTTCCCATAATTGCCATTCGCTGCTTGATATTTCAAAACATCGAAATACACGGATCCATTCACTTCATACGCAAAACCATGATCCAAAATTTGTTGAACCATCTGAATTTGTTCAATGATATGACCGGTAGCCGTTGGCTCAATGCTTGGGCTCTTGAAATTGAATAGGTGGAGGGTATCGTGGAAGTCGTTGGTATACATTTGAACCACTTCCATTGGCTCTAAATTATCCAAACGGGCCTTCTTGGCAATCTTGTCTTCGCCTTCATCCACATCGTCCACCAAATGGCCTACATCCGTGATATTACGAACATAGCGCACTTTGTATCCTAAGAAAATTAAGTAGCGGTAGAGCACGTCAAAGGTCATGAAGGTGCGCACATTTCCGAGATGAACGAAGTTATATACGGTTGGTCCACAAACATAAAGGCCTACATGTCCTACATGGATGGGAGTAAAGACTTCTTTCTCGCGAGAATAGGAGTTATAAATTGATAGCGGATAATCTTGATAGCTTGCCATAAAGCCCGCAATTTAAGATATTTTCAACTCAGGCTTCGCTCACATTAAACATGCGATTCGATAACCTTGAGTAAAAAGATCAGGTAGATTAAGATAAAGAGCATGCCTTCCCAGCGACTGATGTGCTTATCATGCGTAATTAAATAGAAGAAAAGGGCCGAGGCAATCATTACAGGCAAGGCAAAATGAAGGAGCTCATCTGGCACGGCAAGAGGAGTAATAAAGCTGGCCACGGCAGGAACAACCAAACAATTAAAAACGCTAGAACCAAGCACGTTTCCAATGGCCATCTCGGCTTGTCCCTTTCGAATAGCTTGCACATTCACTACCAATTCGGGCAATGTGGTTCCTAAAGAAAGGATGGTTAAGGCGACGATGGAATTAGGAATTTCGAAGCCCAAGGCGAGCTCACTCAGAGAAGAGATAGTAAATTCTGCGCCAATATAGATGCCAATACCACCCACAAGGAGGTAGCCCACATTCTTCCATGGAAATACTCCTCGATCGTTGAACTTAATTTTCTTCTGATCTGGCACCACGGCTTCATTCTTAATCAAGTACATGCTATACACCACAAAAATGAATAAGCCAATCAGTGATTCATGCCACTCTATCACCCCATCATACGCAAACAGGGTAATGGCAAACATGCTCCCAATTAGGTAATGCAAGTCGATAAAGATATACTTGCTAGAGAGCAGGATATCCCCTTTGTGCATCAATGCCACCACGCCGGTAATAAAGAGGATATTCGAAATATTTGATCCAAAAACGTTACCCGCTACAATTTCGCTGACTCCATTTTGTGCCGAGATAATCGCAGAAACCAATTCGGGTAAGGATGTACCAATTCCTACAATGAATATCCCAATGACCAAGGGTGGTAATTTGTAGTAATGTCCTATAGTTTCTGCAGAATTGGTGAAAATTCGGGCAGAAAAAATTAAACCAGCGAGTGCGATGATGAATATAAGGCCGGATAGTAACATGAAAGCGAATATCGGAAATCATCACATAGCTTTCACGACGAATTCTTAAGAATCGTACTATTTGTCAAATGAGCAAAGATTTTTACAGGTAATAATTTTTACAGAGGCAACAGATTAATGCCTACTGTACTCTTCCAAATTAGAGCCTATCTTTGAGTTTAATCTATGAATGTACTTTCTTGTATTCTTCGGCAAAAGCATCGACTATTCCTGTTTTTATTCCTCTGTATAAGTTCAGTTAGTCAAGCAGGTCACATAGCGGGCTCCTATTTTCATGTAGAGCAATTAGACAGTAATCGGCATATTGTTTATATGACCATTATTCGAGACTGCAACGGAATTCAATTGAATACCATGGGGATTCGGTATCGTTCAGGAAGCAGCAACTTTTATGATACACTTTATTCCTATCATATCATTTCTGTGAAAGATATAACCAGCTTGGATACTAATTGCGGGGTTAAAAGCCGATGTTCAGGGTCATTTACTTATGGATTCGAGGAGTATGTATATGCAGATACCATTGACCTCTCAGGATATTCTACCTGCGATTGGGTCGCTGAATTTTCTCAGTGTTGTCGCTCGTCAAGCATTTCAGCTTATTATGGTAGCACTTATTATAATTCTATTAAGTTTAATAAATGCATATATAATTCATCACCCAAATTTATTGATTCACCAAGGAATTTGCTTCTTCTGAATCAGGATACTAAGATTTCTTTCAGAGCAGAAGATACGATTGATCAAGGAGATTCACTTTCTTATGAATTGGCTCCCGCATTGGAGGATCCCAACCAATCAGTAACCTATTATAGTAATTTTACATATCTAAGACCTTTTACCTTTTTAGGTTGGCCAGCAAATACTGCGGCAAATCCAGAGGGCTTTCATTTAAACCCTCATACCGGATTAGTGGAATTCAGACCTATTACATTAAACCAAGTATCATCAATAGTTGTGAAAGTGAAAGAATGGCGAAAACTGAATGGAACCATGCAGGTAATCTCTGAAACTTGTATGGATAACATGTTTGTCGTGCGTTCTGCAGCATATGCGGGCCATACAAGTGGGATTAATCGTGGTCCAAGTATTCAAACGACCTATGAAGATTACTATCTGTGTACGAGCGATACCTTCCGCTTGCATATCGCTACTCACGACTCTGATTTTGATAGTACTTATTTGAGCTGGGACCATGGGGTCTCTGGGTCTAGCTTCACTACTACAAATGGCACTGATTTAAATGCTTCAGGAGATTTTATTTGGAAACCAAGTTCCTCCGACGTCAGTATTGATCCTTATATCCTAACTTTTTCAGTTCGCGAAAAAACATGCCCCATTCCGGCTACTTCAATAAAGCTCATTCGTTTATTTGTACGCGATAGTTTACAAGCTGCGAACATTGATGTGGGCCCTGATATTATTGATAGCCTTGGGTTAGATACCATCAATCCAGCAACAAATATCAGCCACCTATACAACCGTCCCGTGCTTTGGACAAGCTCAGGCGATGGGCATTTTATTGACAGTAGTAAATACAATACTCCGTACGTGCAAGGGCCGAATGATAAGCAAGGTTGTAGCTATCAACTAAAACTTGAAGTGAAAAATATCCTCTATTGTTTTTCGAATGGAGGTGTATGGTCGGATAGTTTATTGGTAACTAAAAAGTACCCTGTTTTAAACTTGCTCGGAAGCAATGAGATAATTTATGGAGATTCACTGAAACTGAGCATCAAAAATAACCCAGATTCTACCCAAGATTTTTGGTGGACGAGCACGGGCGACGGTCATTTTGATGATAGTACAGCACTTCAGCCAAACTATATTCCAGGGTCGAATGATTGGGAAGGATGTGGTTGGACCAGTTATTTGCATTATGAAACAGACGCTTGTGCTACTTCATACGACTCAGTTTTTTCACAGAGGAGAATTACCCTTTATGGACATCAAATGGTACCCCCAGTATTCAGAGGAGATTCTATCTACCTAGAGGCGTTTTTGGATTCAGGCAGTCGCTCTTCAGTTCATTGGACGAGTTTCCGAGATGGAACATTTGGCGATAGCACTGCCGCACAAACGTATTATGTGCCTGGGACAAAGGATCTTCAAAATTGTTCTTATGTCGCGTTTGTCGAAGAGTGGCCTCGGAATACCTGCTTTCCTTATTGGGATACAGTGGCTATCAAGATAATACAACCCGTATTTGAAGCGGGCCCAACTATTCAGTTATACTATAGCGATACTGCTCAATTGAATGCGCTTCCTCTAGCAAGTGCCACCTACCAATTTGCTTTTTGGACCACTGCGGGCGATGGTTCATTCATCGATTCGAATGATGCAGAAACCCGCTATATTCCCGGTACCAGCGATTGGGCAAATTGCGGAACCACACTCTATTGGCATGAAATAGATCAAGCATGTGGAGGAAGAATCGATAGCATTCAAATTTTCCGCATTACTACTACGGTTGATGCTGGCTCGGATCAAACGCAATACTTTGCTTCAGGTATGAATTTTACGTTGCAGGGAGTTTCTGACACAGCAAATGGACAAGATGCCTATTGGACGACTTCAGGAGATGGAAACTTCAATGACAGCTTCGATTTGAATGCAGTGTATACGCCAGGAACGATAGATGTCGCTTCCTGTTCTCCAATTACCTTGAGATTGACGGGCTATCCTATTGGCACATGCACGGTCTTTGATGAAATGACGGTGCTGGTGGATGATAGTTCAACCGTACGCTATGTAGGGATTCAAATTGATTCCATGACGTTCGATACAATCCACTTAAGCATCAGCCCTGTAGATACACGGGGAAGCTTAACATGGAGTAGCGATGGTACGGGAACCTTTGTTAATCAAACCCAAGGGGGTGCTGATTACGTGCTCTCGGCCCAAGATCACCAACGTTTTTCCATTGGCTTGATGGTAACCCGTCAAGCTCCTTGCGGGAGCACAACAGACATAATCAGTATTGACCCGCAATCTATTCTTCAGGGTATTCAACCTGTATTTAAGGGATTGGTGCTTTATCCAAATCCAGCATCTAAATCAATTCGTTTGGATTGGGAAGGAAGTCATGGAGCCGTTACTCTTCAGGTTATGGATGTACTGGGCAAGTCCTTGATTAGCCGTGATATGTCTTCCAATGAATCAAGTGTCGAGTTTGATTTAAGTCAGCTTGCCCAAGGATCTTACCTGCTTTATGTGGTTGATAAGGCTGGAAACAGGCAAATCATTCGATTCTCCAAAAAGTGAAAAGCGAAGAAGAGATAGCTATTTATTGGCCTTCTTCTGAATGGAGAGGTATGGATCGGCTTTTTTAGTGCTATTTGGCTTGTTGAATAAGCAATTGAGGGAGAATTATCATAGCGAGAAATGGTTTTATTGTATAATCCTATATAAATTGCAATTAATGAAAAATATCTACTCCTTAATCCTGTTTGTTTGTCTGGTCATACTATCCTTTCAAACTAAGGCATCCCACGTGATGGGATCGGATTTGACCTATAGAAACATCGATACGGGTGTTTTTGAAATACGTCTGGTGATTTACCGGGATTGCCGAGGAATTACGGTACAAAAAGATACCCTCTTTGCAGTAACGTCCAATAAAATCATTGATATGGGTTTCCCAACTTTGGTAAGTCGAACCATAGTAACAGGCCAACACGCAACCTGTACCCCCATTCCTTGCTCAACCAAAGGTTACGGAGTTGAAGAATGGGTCTATCTGGATACAGTGGATTTATCCAATGAAAGCAATTGTGAATGGACCATCAACTGGAGTCAATGTTGTCGAAATGGAGCCATAACAACAGGCGCCTCGGCCGAGGTTTTTTATAACCAAATGTCTTTCAATAAATGTTATTTTAATTCGTCGCCTGTCTATAGCGAAAGCCCTGTGGTCTATGTATTGGAAGGGGAAGATATTATACTAAGTCTCGGTGTAATGGATACCGTTGATGGGTTTGACTCCTTGTCTTTTCAGCTGGTGAATCCTCAAATTGATATTAAAACCTCTGTGACATTCTCACCAAGTTTTTCAGCGCAAAGCCCCTTAAGGTATCTTGGATTTCCGAACCCAAATACCGCATATCCGGGAGGGTTCCGTGTTTCTCCACTTACAGGTGATTTACTTTTTCGCCCCACTGTTGCCAATGAAGTGGCCATTATGGCCATGGAGGTAGAGGAATGGAAAAATATTGGAGGCACAATGATACTCATGGGCAAAACGCGTAGGGATATTCAAATCATCGTGGATGCAAACCCATCTGGCTTTAAAAGTCCCTATTTAGAAGACTTTGACTACCCAATTTCTACATTATGTGAAGGAGATACCCTAAAGATTGATTTGATATCTGCTGATTCGAACTCCTCTGATTCGACCTATATCTTCTGGAATAATTCATTGAGTGGAGCCGTATGGACATCCACAAATGGAACGGAAAAAAATGCAACAGGACAACTACGCTGGGTTCCACCGGCAAATAGTGCCCGCAGCGGACCGAATATTGTTACGTTTACAGTAAAAGATAATACCTGTCCAATAGCTCGAAGATCAGCGCGTTCCTACTTTGTTTTTGTGTATGATTCCTCTTCCGCACCTAGTGTGGATGCTGGCTCTGATATTTATGATAATATCAATCCGATTTTCCATTATGTGAATGGTAAAGTAAAAAATCAGCCCCAAGCACCGGTGAAATGGACCAGCTCTGGCGATGGTTATTTTGAGAATCCACGGTCCTTGAATACCAAATATTATCAGGGTACTCAGGATAAAACGAATTGTTATTATGAATTGTATCTCGATTATATGGATACTTCACTCTGCCAATACCCGCAGTCTAAATACCGTGATACAATTCAGGTTTTTAAAGTTTCAGGCGGAATCAATGCCGGAGTAGACACTTCTGTATATGCCTCAGATACTTTGAATTTGGAGGGTCAATGGAATACATTTAGAGGACAAAATGCTTTTTGGAGAACCTTGGGTGACGGAATCTTTGATGATACCCTGAGCAAACAAACACGGTATATCCCCGGGCAGAATGATTTATTAAGCTGTGAATGGCAGATTGTGTTGGAGACTTTCGGCTATGGTTGTCAAAAGTTCATTGATACAGTGGATGTAAAACGGCTCGTTGAGCCTTGGACAAAGATTTCTGGAGTGTCGGCTTTACATGGTGATAGCGTCCATCTAGTTTGGACAGGCTCCCCCTTATATCAGCAGCATTTTTTAATTCGCAGCATGGGCGACGGCATTTTTACTGATACCCTTTCCAACTCAACCTCGTATATCCCAGGGGCTAATGATTTGCTTCAATGTGGAACGCAGTTTATCGTTCAGGAATATCCCTTGGGTCAATGCGCAACCCATAGGGATACCGTTGTTTATACCAAGTTATTACCCAACTTGACTGCAGGATCTAATATTCAGTTATTCTTTGGCGATACGGCGCAATTGAATGCATTGCCTGTAGCGACGGCCAACTACCAATTTGGCTATTGGACCACTGCTGGAGATGGTTCATTCATCGATTCGAATGATGCAGAAACCCGCTATATTCCCGGTACCAGCGATTGGGCAAATTGCGGAACCACACTCTATTGGCATGAAATAGATCAAGCATGTGGAGGAAGAATCGATAGCATTCAAATTTTGCGGGTAACAAGTGCCGTGGATGCAGGTGCGGATCAAGCAGCTTATTATAGCAGTTCAGTGGCCTTCAATCTACTTGGCTATTCTGATACAGCGAATGGTTTCCAAGCTTATTGGACAAGTACAGGTGATGGAAGCTTCTACGATAGCTTCGACTTGAATGCGGTGTATACTCCAGGAGCAAATGATCTGAATGCCTGTTTAGTCGAGCTAAGCTTAACTGAGTATCCTATAGGTACCTGTACAGTATATGATGAAATGGAAATCCATATTTTGGATACCGTCGTACAAATTCTAAGTATCCAGATTGATTCATTCACCTTTGATACGGTGCATTTAGAAGTGAGCCGGACCATAAATCGCGGAGTATTATCATGGCAAAGTACAGGTACAGGAAATTTCGTGAATAAAACAGATACGAGTGCTGACTATGTATTGACTGCTGCCGACAAGCAACGTTTCGCTTTCGACCTAAAGGTGACTTACACTACTCCATGCCGAAGTTCTTCCGATCAAATTACGGTGGAGCCTCAAATGAAACCGAATGGATTGATTCAGTTAAGTTCAGCAATTTCCCTCTATCCAAATCCGGCAACGAACAGTCTGCGCTTGTCTTGGCAAGGAAATCATGGGGATGCCATACTTATCATAAGTGATATTTTAGGCAAAGAATTAGACACACAATTCATGCGTTCAGAAGATGCTGATATTGATTTAGATATCCAACATCTGGCTGCAGGTAGCTATGTTCTAATGCTTAGCGAAGTAAATGGACAAAGACTACTTATTCGATTCATCAAGAAATAGGTAACTTGCACTACGTTTCAATAGTGAGGCAACCATATTATTTCCTTGGGCGTCAAACTTAAAAGAATCAAGTTATGATGAAATTACTTACCCTGCTTATCTTTCTGTTTGCTGCTTATACTGTGCAAACATCTCATGTTATGGGATCTGAAATGCATTATCGTTCCTTGGGAAATGGTAAGTATGAAGTAACGGTGAAAGTTTACCGGGATTGCAATGGTATTCTGCTCACACAATCCAATATAATTGCACGGTGTAGTTCAACAACATTAACTATTAGTAATCAAACAAAAGTTTCCATTCGAGATGTAACAGGAGTGGGGTCAACCTGTCCATCTCAGAGTCGCTGTAGTTCAGGGAGTATGCAAATATGGGATAGAAGAGCATGTTTGGCAGGCGACGGTTGATTTAAGCGCTTATTCTTGTTGTGAATGGACCTTGTCATGGGAACAATGTTGCCGAAATGGCGCAATTACAACCGGGCAATTAGGAGCGAATTATTTTGTTACGGCCGAACTGAATAAATGCGTGACTAATTCATCTCCTAACTTTTCAAGCTTGCCGATACGAATTCTTTGTGCAAACCTGAATACGACCTATAACCTTGGTCTTGTGGATACCATAGACGCCAATGACTCTTTTTCCTTTGAATTGGTAACTCCATTGATAAGCCTCAATTCAAATGCCCCATACGTAGGCGTGTTTAAACCTGATCGTCCATTAACCTTTCTTGGGCTTTCCGAATCAAAATACAACATACCCTGGTGGCTTCCATCTCGATCCTGCAACGGGCGATTTAAGTTTCCGTCCCACTCAAATAAATCAAGTAGCTGTTATTGTAATCGAAGTGAGCGAATGGAGAATGGTCAATGGAACCATGCAGGTGATTGGTAAAACACGGCGAGATATGCAGGTTATCGTTATTAGTTGTCCGACTTCGGTAACTCAGCCTACAATTAGTTCGCCTATTTCTTATGAAGTATGTGCCGGCGACTCCTTGTCGATACCCTTTATGACCTTGGATACAAAGGCCACGGATAGCACCTATATATCAGCCATCGTTTCAATGCCTGGGGCCAACTTTATTCAAAACAACGGACAAACGCTCAATGCAATGGGAACTCTGCACTGGAGAACAGATTCAACCATGATTCGCACGAAGCCCTATACTTTTGTGATTAGGGTATGGGATAATGGATGTCCTTTCTCCGTGGAATACGTCAGAACGGTCAATATTTTCGTTCGAGATTCCACCCAAATAGCTAGTTTCTATGCAGGCCCTGATAGAACCGTTACCAATGAAGATAGCATTTTAATCATTGGACTGGATTCCTTAAATATTGGTCAGCAAGCCTATTGGAAATCCTTGGGTGATGGTTATTTCTCTGATACTTCAGCGGCTTTGAGCACCTATTATTTTGGTCCGAATGATCGAGTTAATTGCGAAGTAGAACTTTTAAGAATACCCATTACACAATCGTCATGCGGTTCAACAGCTCCTGACACAATGCTAGTAAGGCGTTGGTTTGGAGCAGTGGTGGCTTCTTATGATACCTTGAATAGTGATGCCGATACTGCCTACCTAAAAGGAACCTCCCTTGCTGACACGAATTTCTTTAGCTGGTGGTTAAGTCATGGCGACGGCCTTTTTTCAGATACACTCGACATGCATTCCTCGTATACCTTCGGCTCTCAAGATTCCTTGAATTGTGGTGCTTGGCTTTATTTAAAAAGCAATGGCCCTAGTTCTTGTTCTGTGAATACGGACTCTCAATTTGTATCCATCTTGCCGATTGATTCATTTGAGATGCACTATAATCTAAGCAGCCCAAATGCGGATACCATCTTTTTGGATGTGAGTACACTTTCTGCCGGCCCGATTCACTGGACGAGCACTGGTAATGGAACATGGTCCGTTGATTCCGTCAATAATAAAGCCTGGTATATTCCTGATTTTGGAGAGAAAGCTGCTGGAACAACAACCCTTACAGCAACTAGAATAGGCTTCTGCGCCAGGGATTCTGCCAGTCTGACCATTCAGTTTTTGCCCAACGGAATTTATCTCCCAAACAAGGCGCATCTATTTAATGCCTATCCAAACCCAGTTAAGAATTCATTAACCATCGAATGGGAGGTAACAAGCTCATTTGTCGAATCGCGACTGCTTGATATTCAGGGTAAAGTATTGATTCGTGGCTCCGTTAAAAGTATGGATTCAAGCTTGACAATAGACATGAGCTCCATTGCCGCCGGTACCTATTTTATTCAAATGATAGACAAGGAAGGCACCCTTTCGGTACTAAAAGTAGTTAAAGAGTAAGCCCCTGTTAACCGATAATAAAAAGGGACGCTCTAACGGGCGTCCCTTTTATTTTATATCCCAATAACCATCGAGAGTCTCACCGTCTTCGTCCTAACATCACTTCGACTGGTTCCACCTTCGCTAACGCTGCGGCAGAACCGCTCAGTGACCGGTATCCAGCAAATCGTCTCATTGTCTTTCGTCTCACCGTCTCTCACCGTCTTCGCTATAACTGCACTTCGACAAGCTCAGTGAACGGTTCCCTGTCCGCCATAGCTTTTTTTAGCGAAGGCGGAACCGACTAACCGACTTTTTTCGAGAGTCTATTTCATCTCCTCAGCCCGCTTCTTACGCTGCATTGGATTTTCATTTTCCCGTTCACGTTGTTTGTATAACTCAAAGCGGGTAGGCTCCATTCTTGGTGGCCAGTAGTTATTATTCCGGTTCACATCGGCAGTTTCCAAGTTTGGATCAAGACTGATTCTCACCACTTCTTTCTCAAACCAGAAGACTTTGCTCACCTCAGTGTCTCCAACGCGCCAAATTTCAGCAGGGATATAGATTTTTTGTTTGCTGCCATCTTCAAATTCAAACTCAATGATTACCGGCATCACCAAGCCACCTATCATCTCAAAATTCAATTGATAGAAGTTCAAATTGCTATTCAACAAGGCTTTTTCTTCCGGACTCAATCCTTTAACCAAGTCTTGGTATTCTTTGCGGTCGAGTTCATTTACTTTAAAACGGTCTGGGTCGTTATAGAAGTCGTTAGTACTTGGGTCTAGCTCCACGATGGATTTGTTGACCGTGTCTTCGTGATTCAGAATATCTCCTTGGAATACGAGGCGGTCGGCATTGCGTTCTTTCTCATCATTCACTGCTTCCACATCTGGGTTTTGAGAATGTATACGGTGCCATTGAACGCCTTTTAAGCTGATATCACAGTAGTCGGTGGTATAGAACCAGCCTCTCCAGAACCAGTCCAGATCCACGCCTGAGGCATCTTCCATGGTACGGAAAAAGTCAGTTGGTTCAGGATGCTTGAACATCCAACGCTGGGCGTAGGTTTTAAAGGCATAATCAAAGTTCTCGCGGCCTAAAATGGTTTCTCTCAGAATATTCAATGCGGTGCAAGGTTTGCCATAGGCATTGTTTCCAAATTGGATGATGCTTTCAGAATTCGTCATGATAGGCATGATGAAATTAGGATCGCCTTTCATATAATCCACGATTTGATATGCCGCACCACGACGAGAAGGGTAGTTTTCATCCCATTCTTGTTCAGTCAAGTATTGCAAGAATGTATTTAAGCCCTCATCCATCCAGGTCCACTGACGCTCATCGCTATTGATAATCATCGGGAAGAAATTATGTCCTACTTCATGGGTGATTACCCCAATCATACCGTATTTAGTCCGCTCGGAATAGGTGCCGTCTTTTTCTGGGCGACCACCATTGAAGCAAATCATCGGATATTCCATTCCGATATTGTTCGTATGAACCGAAATAGCTACTGGGTATGGATAGTCAAAGGTATATTTTGAATAGGTTTTAACGGTATGTGCCACCACCTTGGTCGAGTATTTTTCCCAAAGCGGATTTCCTTCTTTCGGATAGTACGACATGGCCAAAACAGTGCGTTTTCCAAACTGTACACCTTGTGCATCCCAGATAAATTTACGGGAACTAGCAAAGGCAAAATCACGAACATTTTGTGCATGGAATATCCAAGTACGCGTTCCTTTGGCTTTGGATTTTTCTTTCTCTCTGGCTTCTTGTTCAGTCACGATTATTACCGGAGAATCGCTTGTTTTTGCTTGCTCGAAGCGTTTTCTTTCGGTGGAAGTCAATACACTTGATGTATTTTGCAATTCACCTGTCGCTCCAACTATATGGTCAGAAGGAACGGTTAGCTTTACTTTATAGTCGCCGAAGGGGAGGGTAAACTCACCACCTCCTAGGAACTGCTTGTTTTGCCATCCATACACATCATTGTATACGCACATCCTTGGAAAGAACATGCTCATGGTATAGATATAATTACTATCTTCTTCGAAATACTCAAAACCCATACGGCCGCCAAACTGGGCACGGTCTTGAATAGTAAACCACCATTTAAGATTCAGCTCAATACTTGCTCCTGGTTTTAGAGGTTGGTCAAGCTCAACACGCATCATGGTTTTTACAATATTATAGGGCATAGGTGTGCCATTGGCAGCCTTTACATACTCAATATGGTAACCTCCATCAAATTCGCTCATCAAACGGCCTAATTGGTCGTAGGTCATGCGTGGCGAAATGCTCTCTTGCTCGATTTTTTTTGTGTCGGTTCCTTTTTCGCGCACGTTTTGATCCAATTGCAGCCAGAGGTATTCAAGGGCATCGGGCGAATTATTGATATAGGTAATCTTCTCTGAACCTTTAATATTTTGTCCGGGTTCATCGAGGGTCACCTCAATTTCATAATTGGCCTTGTTTTGATAGTATTCATGTCCTGGTGCTCCAGCCGCATTGCGGTAAGGCCCAGGTGTTGGCCATGTTTCGTCAAGCTGACGGAATTTATCGCTGCGCTGTGCCAAGGCAAAACTGCTCATGACAAGGGCTATGATAAGAAGTCTAATTTTCATGCTAGCGCAAAAAAAGGCAATCAGATCCGATAAACCATGCTAATTGGTTGAAAGGCCCTTTTTGCCCGTTAAAGGTTCGGATCATAATTAATCCAATGCAAAAGGTTTTGGCACTGATATAGGGAAATAGTATCTATATCAATTATTTAAAAATCAGATAGTTATAAGCTTTTTAATTCTTATTGTAGCGGTAATGGCCAATAATGGTATAATCGAAAAGACAGTCTGCAAGCACTTGTCCGCCACCTATATTATGGATGATTTGATAGCGTTGACCGTCCCTGGACTTAATCCGAGAAACAATTCCAATATGGGTGATAGCTCCTCCCAAGTTCCAACAAACAATATCACCCGGAGCGTAGTCCTTAGCCACCTTGCTTTTTGCAAACTCTTTTCCTTTGCGAGTGAAGAAAACCATGAGGTTTGGCACTCGGCGATGGTCAATGTTCTTATCGGTAGACTTCAATCCCCAAATCTTCGGGTACTTGGAAAAATTAGCTTTCATATCCTCATGTACTTCCTTTTGTAGGTCAATTCCCAACTTCCGATAAGCGCGGATCACCACATCGGTGCAAACTCCTTTGTTTGAAGGAATAGCACCATTGGGGTAGGGAATAGAGAAATAACTGGGATCATACGTAACCTGATCTTGGGTAAGGGTATAGGCAGAATCAGCCAGACGATCGAAGAAGGCCGACTGTCCGAATAGGGCTGCGGGGAATAGGATGAAACAAAGAAAAAGCAGTCGATGCATAAGAAGAGAACGGATTAGCTTTCTATTTTATGATGAATTCACCAAATGATTAAAGTAATCAGCTACTTAAACTTGGTAAACGGGAAATCTTGCTCATGGTATTTTCCTTCCATTGAACCAAAGATTCTTGCCACCATGGAATCTTCACGGATTAGGGTATAACTAATGTTTTGAGGAAAATCATGCGTGGGGTTTTCAAATACCAAGTGATTTTGAGATTTTTCTTTGAGTTTAAATTGAACAGGTTCTCCCTGATTCTGATTGCTTACCACAGGCACATAATAGAGGTCGCTACCGTGTTGTTCCAGACGAATACTTTCAGAAGAAAGTGTGTCTTCGCCTTCCATGAAAGTGCCAATACCAACGAATACCGTATCATTCAGTCGTACCCAAGATTCGTTCAATGCCATGCTGGTAGTATGATTTTCCCATGTTCCAAGCAGCCAATTGATATCGTTCAGTTGGAGGGTACTTTCTACATCCTTATCGCTTTTACTTGAATCTGAAGTGCAAGCGGATAAGATTAAAAGGGACAAGAATAGATGGCTGATTAAAAGCTTCATGCTGATTATTTTAGGTCAATGCTCTTTTCTTCTCCCTTGAGTGTGAAGGTTTCTAGAATGCTGCCACAGTCTACGCGAAAGAGGTTGACTTGATCCGGATAAACTTCAAATAAGGCGTCGCAGAAAATAGTCAAGTAGCCCGGGTCTAGTAGAAGATTGGGCACTTCCAAATACACATAGGTGATTTCATTCTCTAACTCATAGCCCACATAGCGGTACTTAAGCTCGGTATCGCGGTCTTTGAGTGAAAAGTGTTTTTCGTAATAGGCGGCAATTTTTTCTCCGATGATTTTTTTATTCTGCTTTTCATCAATACGCAGGGTTGGCTCTTTGCTTTGAAGCGCTTTCTCTAAATCATCCGTAAAGATTTTCGCCACAATTTGTAAGGATTCATTTTTATAGTCAATGGAATAATGACTCAAATAGAATTTATGGATGATGCTTGAGCTGGCCAAAACTACAAGCCCAAGAAAAAGACTAAGCTTAATTGATTTTTTCAGCATCGCGGAGGATATAATTCATCTCGTAAATATCAGTGCTATTAAGTTCCAGCGTGCCTTTCACTTCAATGCGGGTATCGGTTTTAAAACGTTCGTCTGCTTTTTTGAATTTCAAAGACATCACACTCTCCGGCCCTGCACCTCCACAAAAGAAGCATGAACTATAAGGAAAGGCAGAGAGCACATAAAAATTCTCATTATAATCAACCGGAATCACGTAGCCGCTGATTCGGATTTCTTTGCCTTCTAAGTTCTTCACACTGTTCCCAAAGGCTGGATATAGCACGTACATGCCTTCTTGTTCATCCCATTTCTTTTCGAATTTCACATCACTCAAGGTTTTCCAACTCACAAGGGTTGGACCCAGAATGCTTGGAATAAGGAAGGCAATTCCGATGAATAGCAGTTTCATTGTTTCAAAGATACGAGGCCTAAGGGTTTTGCAGCAAGTCGGAGATGCTTATTTGATAGATACGTCGTGCATTGACTAAGGCAGCAATCAATACCAAGGCCAGAGGTAGTGCTAATAGCAAGACATCAAAACTCGACCAATGGCCCACTTCAAAGGAATAGGCTTGTCCGTATCCCAGTTCCGAAGAGAATTGAAACAGGAACCAACGAGCGAGCCCTTCGCCAAGAGCAAAAGCCATCAGCACCAAGGCTCCCAATTCCCAAAGGAGCAAGCGGAGTAGCTTGCCACCGCTATAGCCCAGACTTCTCAGGAGGGCAAATTCTACCTTTCGCTGACTTAGTCCCATCCATACCTGCACCAACATGCTGAATGCCGCCAAGAGTAGGAGCGCATAGGCTACCAACTTTAAGGTATCCGAACCGGCATTAAGCATAAAGCTAAGTCGGTTTATCTCGATAGCGGGTGCAGCTGCTTGCAAGGAAGAGCTTTCATTGATCATTCGCGGCAATTGAATCGCTGCCATGGGGTTTTTGTAGCGCAGGAGTAAGGCTGTTATTTCGCGGTCGGGAGAGGGGTTTGGAGTTATAGGTTCTGGGTTAGATGTTCCCCGTTCACTGAGCTTGTCGAAGTGTTCGTCTGGCCCTTCTACAAGCTCAGGGACCGGTGCACTAATGCCGTTTTCCGAATGTTCGTGGACATTCCAAACCGTCTCCAATCCACAAAGTACAAGTTGATCTAAAACGGTTCCAGTTGGTTCGAGAATTCCCACCACGAGGTAGTCGCCATGGCCTGATTCAGCTTCGGCATCCCCATGTTGACCGCTAAACACATCGCCAACTTGGAGTCCTTGAACGCCTGACCCAAGCACCACTTCACCCAATTTCATCCATGGTTGACCCTCTGCAAGAGAGGCATCATACCAAGAAATGATGGACGTGTCTGTTCCTAGAATTTTATAGGAACGGTAAAAATCTCCATAAGCAAGAGGCAACGACTTACTCACCATGGGGTGTTTCATCCATCGCTTGGCTTCAGCGTATGAAATATTGCCGGTTGGTGCATCGATATGGTAAACGGAGGAGAGGATGATTTGCAGTGGGCTTCCTTTGGCGCCAATCACCAGGTCAATATCTGCCAAATTTTTGCTGAGCTTATTTTGGCTCTGAACGCGCACCTCATGCATTACCCAGAGGAGGGAAATGGCCAAGGTAAAGAGTAAGAGCGTCAACACTTGCGTCATCCAACGAAAGCGCATGTTTTTGAGGGCCAATACAACTAAATTCATCGTTCAATCCTCCTTTCAAATGCGTCTTTGATCCGCTGGTCGTGGGTAACTACAATCAATGCGGAGCCTGCTTCTTTGCATTGCTCTTGCAAGAGGTTAATGAGTTTTTTGCAGTTGATATCGTCTAAACTCGAGCTCGGCTCATCCGCAAAGATGAGATCCGGCTGGGGCAATACGGCGCGTAAAATGGCCAGGCGCTGTTTTTCTCCCTGACTAAGTCCTTGTGTTTTTTTATGGATGAGGGGTTCAAGGCCAAAATCTTGGAGCATTTGTTTTGCCTTTTCCACTGGAAATTTTTTGGAGTACGGATGAGCCACTATTAAGTTTTCCCAAACGGATAAGGAAGGAACAAAATGATGTTCTTGAAAGATAAAGCCAATATGTTCCGCCCGAAAGGCATCCATCTTTTGTTTTGTCAGGGAGGAGAGGGAGGTGCTACCTATATGCACATCCCCGCGATTTGCTTTACGCAGTCCGGAGAGCACTTGCAGCCAGGTGCTTTTTCCTGAGCCAGAAGCCCCAAGAATAAGGAGTGATTCCCCTTTTTCTAAGGAAAATGCTGGAAAGTCAAAGCTTGGTCCTTGCGGATATGTAAAATGAAGCGGGTCAGTTTGAATCATAAAACGCAACTATGTTGCAATAAATTAGAATCTATAGTAACTTTGTACTTTCAAAAATGCATCATCATATCCATAATCCGAAATCCGATATTCTCGGCATGATAAGCTCAGGACTTTGTCTTGTTCATTGCTTAGCAGGACCCGTTCTGGTATTAATGGGTTATACCTTTATCGAACCCGACGGCTGGCATCTTTGGGATATTCTATTCCTCAGCATAAGTGGCTGGGCCGTTTATTCGGTTACCAAAGGACATAGCCAGCAATGGATCAAGACTGGTTTATATGTTTCAGTTGCGGCATTATCTATCGCGATTTTCTTTAGTCACGAAAGCACCTTTTTCTCTATTCTTTCTTGGACCGCCGCTTTTTCTTTGGTCGTATTTCATTATTTCAATCTACGCCATATCCGCAGCTGCAAGGTTGCTTAAGGGGTTTCGGTCACGCTAGCTATCAGGAAGGGCAATTGGGTTCTCGACCCTTCGGCAAACTTCACCTTCGCTAAGGCTATGGTGAACGAGGTCAGGACAGGCCAAGCTCGAACTGACTGAACACTTCCGCTGTCGCTTCATACTTCAGCTATGGCGGATGGAGAAAAACTTTCAATAGCAATCCAACCCTTAACTAAATTTGTGCGTTAACCAATCAAACGCAAACGCCAAAGCATGACCCAAATTTCAGACATAGAGCTGGTACAAGGCTGTGTAGAAGAAAATCGCTTCTACCAGAAAAAGCTGTACGAGCGCTTTGCGAGAAAGATGTTGGCTGTGGCATTTAGTTATTCCCGCGACAGTTATGAAGCGGAAAACATCATTCAAGAATCGTTCATTAAAATATTCGACCATCTCAAGCGCTATCAGCCTACGGGCAGTTTAGACGGCTGGGTAAGGAGAATTGTAGCGAATACGGCCATCGACTATTACCGTAAGAAAAAACGGATCAAATTTTCGGAAGTCAATATTGATGATGAAGCCTACCATATCGGGACTTTGGATTTCGACAGTTTTGCTGTGAAAGACATTCTCGAGGCGGTACAAGAATTACCCGAAGGTTGCAGAATGGTATTTACCCTCTATGCAATTGAAGGCTTTACCCATAAGGAAATTGGGGAAACATTAGAAATATCTGTAGGAACATCCAAGTCGCAGTTTAGCAGGGCACGGATGTTATTACAGGAGAAGTTAAATAAAAATGAGCAACGAGAATCTAAACGATTTTTATAATCAGAATCGCTTCAATAAGAAGTTGCGAGAGCGCATCGACGCCTATGAGCCCGAATTATCGGATAGCCTCTGGGATCGTATTGAGCATGATTTGGTGAAGAAGGATTCACGCAGTAAAAGAGCGGTATGGATGGTTTATGTCCTAGCTGGCTTATTGTTGGTGAGTGCAGCCGGTATCTATTATTTGGCCGATCAAAATCAAAAATTGGCAGAAGCGGTGAAGGAAAAAACGGCACCGAGTGAAAGCCTAAATTCAGAAGCTATTCCAGGCAATGTGTATCAAATGCCTGAAACAACAGTAGAAGTAGAGCGTAATCCAGAAAGTCCTACGAACAATGAGGCCGCTCTTCCAAGTGAATCAGCAATTGCAGCCGTAACAACTGAAAGTGCTCCTAGCTCATTCGAAACTCCAGAGATGCTTCATCCAGTTGAGACTGAAAATTCCCCAGCAATTACTGAAGTCACATTTCCTCCTGTTGTATTCGAGGAAAGTAATTTTGATATTAGAGCAGATTTGGTAGTGAGCCATGCAGAAGAAACGGTGCCGAATTCAACCAGCATAGAGAATAAAGTAATTGCCCCTTTTGCTTATTCCGCAAAAACACGCTTTAATAACCCCATTCAAGAAAACATCATTAATAAGGGAGCAATCGATCCACGCATAATGGCGTATATCGGAGTATCAAGTGATTTAGGAAGTACGCGTCAAAAGGTGAGTGGACCGATGGCGGCAAGGTTTAATCACGAACATCCTTACGTATTTAAAAGTAATGGCGTGGAGCTTGGCCTTCAATTGAGAAATGGGTTCTATTTTGAAAGTGGACTTCGTTTTTCACAAACCGGCACAAATTTGTGGTATGATTTTACGCCGATCACTGCATTTGACACAATTCCTCTTCCAAACGAAACAGACAGTCTGATTTCTGGATCACGTCATACAGTCAATCAACAAAATTGGCTTGAAATACCACTTCAAGTCGGCTACCGTTATCCTATGAATTCTCATTGGACATTAAACTTACAGACTGGTTTGACCTATTCCATGATAAACTCTTTTTCAGGAGTTGAGCCAACAGAAAGTTTTCTGGCTTTGGATAAAGCAGGTTCATCTGTCTCTCAGCCATTTAAGAATTATTGGAGTCTGAATCTTGGTCTCGGCCTTGGCTACCAAATTGGATCTCATTGGATGATTGATGTTCAAGGGAATTACCGCAGAGGATTGACAAAGATGAATGCCTCAAGCTTACCAAATCATCCGGACAGAATCGCAGAAATTTTAAATGCGCGAATAGGGCTTAAATACCTCATTCGCTAGTAAAAGAAATAGGTTCTTGCTTAGGCCCGAAATCTCTGGATTTCGGGCTTTTTAGTTCTCCTTAATTTTACGGAGTTATACTTTCGTCGAATGGCTTGTTTTTTCGGATAAAATTCGCGTACTTCGATATACTCTTTCGAACCATGTTCAGACAGCTCATTTCTGTAATCCTCCTCCTCGCTACACTATCACACGTGATGGGCCAGGATGCTGTTTATCAGCCAGGTGTATTGGAGGTGTCTTTGGAGGTTGATCAAGGTGCTAAAGAGGTTCAATCAGGAATAAATTCGATAACTCCTTTTGAGATTATCAAACAAAAATACGGAGTGATATCCTTCACCCTGGCATTTCCGGAATTTCCCAATTTAGCTTCCTTCTATACCATCAAGTTTACGGATATTGCCCGTACAGATGAACTCATCAATGACCTAAGAGGCTTAGGTTCAGTTCGAAATGTAGAGCGGATTCCAGTTCCCATTTTGGATGGAGCGATTCCTCCCGATGCGGATGGTACCAATATGTGGTTCCTGCAGAAAATTAACCGAAATGGCTGGGATTATTGGAAAGAGTTAGACGGAACTGGACGGACAATAAAAATCGCCATTGTAGACTGTGGCGTGCGTTTGAATCATGAAGATATTCGCGATATCCTATATCGGAATCCAGGTGAGATACCTGGAAATAGAATCGATGACGATTTGAATGGCTATGTGGATGATGTCTATGGCTATGATGTTTCCAATAAGGACAATGACGCTAATCCTCCACTACACCGAGTAACTGAAAACTTCTTCTCGCATGGAACAAAAGTGGCAGGATTATCTTCCGCCTCTACAGATAATGGAGTGGGCATTGCCTCTCTCGGCTTAAACACGAAAATTATTCCAGTAAAATGTATTCCTGATGATTCCTTGGATATCGTACTTTGGGATGCTTGGGCGGGTGTTCGCTACGCGATTGCCGCAGGTGCTGATATAATCAATTGCTCTTGGTCCCAAAATACTTTGACTGAAGGACAACGAGCCATTTTGGATGAAGCCCTAGCAAAAGGAATCATCATTGTCGCCTCAGCGGGAAATCAAGGTGCCGATAAGCTGGCTTTCCCTGCAGCGTATGATGGAGTTTTGGCCGTTGGAGCCACCACCAATGAAGATGTTGTTTGGTCAAGATCAAATTATGGATCCTATATTGATGTGATGGCACCGGGTGAAAATATCTATACCACAACAGCTGCCTCCGATAAATCCTATGGTTTTGATAGCGGAACTTCATTCGCAGCACCCATTGTTTCTGGTTTTATCGGACTTTTACTTTCCCAAGAAAATGATCCGGCGAAGGTGATTAGAATCTTGAAAAAAGGATGTGACGAAATTGATATTGAAAACCCTGGTAAAGAGGGCTTAATGGGTTCTGGTCTAATCAATATTGACCGAACACTTGAATTATTAATAAATGGAGACCCTCAAGGAATTTTGGATTTGAATGCACCTCAAGGCATTATTGTATATCCAAATCCTTCTAAAGGAATCCTTCGCGTTGCTGCCGAAATTGAAATGCAAGAAATCCGGGTAATTGACCTTTCTGGAAGAGAGCTCGTTCGTATTCAGCCTTATAGCAATACCGCCGACCTTCGCGAATTCCAATTGCGCGGCCTATATATCGTGCAAATACAAACCCGCGAAGGCTTAAGAACAGCGCGGGTATCTTTTCAGTAGATGCGAAAAAAGGGTTCTGTCTTATAGTCTTAGCATCTCTCAAGCTCGCACTCTTTTTTTAGTCTGCTAATCTGGCCATCTTTTTATCTGTCTGACCCTCTCTCAAACTCGATAACACGACAACTCTAAATCGTTTGTATTAACTTGCGCCCATGAGTCAAAAACCTTCTATTCCACAAGGTACGCGCGACTTTTCACCACAGGAAATGGCGCGTCGTCGGTATATTTTTTCTACCCTAGAAGAAGTGTTTCGTCGCTATGGATTTCAACAAATAGAAACCCCTTCATTCGAGAACCTATCAACCTTAACAGGCAAATACGGAGAAGAAGGAGATACCCTTTTATTTAAAATACTCAATTCAGGGGATTACCTGAAAAAGGCACCCGACGAACTCATCGAAGAGAAAAATTCGAGCAAGCTTATTTCCCATATTGCCGATCGTGGCTTGCGTTACGACCTGACTGTACCTTTTGCACGCTACGTAGTAATGCACCAAAGCGAGATTAGCTTTCCTTTTAAACGCTATCAAATACAACCGGTATGGCGCGCAGATCGCCCGCAGAGAGGACGCTACCGTGAATTCTACCAATGCGATGTAGATATTGTAGGATCAGACTCCTTGGTTTACGAATCGGAATTGCTCTGCATCTATGATGAGGCCTTCCACGCATTTGGATTGCCAGTGAGCATTCGGGTGAATAACCGCAAAGTATTGGAAGGAATTGCCAATGAATGTGGTTTCAAAGAGAATTTTAAGAGTTTTACCATCATCATTGATAAGCTGGATAAAATTGGGAGCGAGAAAGTAGAAGAAGAACTTACTGCCTTGGGCGGAGACGCAAAAACAGCCATGAGCTTCTTGCAGCAAGGAAAATTAAATGCTGAATTCATCGCTTCCATGAAAAGTAAGCTGAAGGATGAAATAGCGCTCAAGGGATTAGAAGAGTTGGAAGAAGTCATTAATTACCTTTCAAATTATCAAGCGCATAATGAAATCCTCTTTGATGGAACCTTGGCCCGCGGACTAAATTACTATACCGGAACCATCTACGAAGTGCAAGCATTGGGCATAAAGATGGGCAGTATTGGCGGCGGTGGTCGCTATGATGACTTGACCAGCATATTCGGACTTAAAGGCGTTTCTGGAGTAGGTGTTTCCTTTGGGGCAGATCGAATTTATGATGTGTTATTGGAATTAAATCTATTTCCAGAATCAGCAACGAGTTCCAGTGCCTTATTGATTTGTCCGATGGATGATAATGCCAAAAGTAAAGCTTTTGCTTTAGCTATTCAAAGCCGGTCAGCGGGAATTTCCACGGAAATTTATCCGAGTGCCGCTAAACTGAAAAAGCAGCTTGGATATGCGGATTCCAACAAAATAGCTTATGCGATTCTGTTGGGTGAACAAGAGCTTGAAACGGGTATATTGAGTTTGAAAAATATGGTGACTGGCGAGCAGGAATCGCTGAGTATGGAAGCAATCATTACGAAACTACAAGGATGAGCATACTATATATCGATTGTGAAAAGGAGTTAAAACCAAGTGCCTTATTTAAGGCAGTGAGAAATCGCGACAAGGCCGTTTTGGCTGATACCTCCAAGGAGGCGATTCTCAAGGTTTATAATTACCTGCAAGACAAAATCAATAAGAGCGAAAGTGCCCATTATGGTATCAATACAGGCTTTGGTTCCTTGTGCAATACGGTTGTTGGAAAAGATAAACTCGCTGAACTTCAATACAATTTATTGATGTCGCATGCCTGTGGAGCAGGAGATGAGGTGCCGGTAGAAATTGTGCGCTTGATGCTCTTGCTAAAAGCACAAAGCCTTTCTTATGGATACAGTGGCGTGCAGTTAGCAACCGTTGAACGCCTCATTCAATTTTATAATGAAGACTGCATCCCTATTATCTATGAACTGGGCTCTTTGGGGGCTTCCGGCGATTTAGCTCCATTGGCTCATTTGGCACTTCCACTCATTGGCATGGGAGAGGTATCTTTTAAAGGAGAGCGTATGAATGGTTCAGAAGCGCTCAATAAAATGGGCTTGAAACCATTGATACTCGGTGCAAAAGAAGGTTTGGCCCTGATTAATGGTACCCAATTTATTTCAGCCTATGCCACCACTTTGGTATCTCGTGCGGAAGAATTGGTGCATGCTGGAGATCTCATTGCCGCCCTTTCCTGCGATGGCTTTGATGCGCGCTTGGATGCTTTTGATATTAAAATCGGACAAGTTCGTCCGCATGCGGGTCACTTAGAAACTTCCTTGGTGATTCAGAAATTCCGCAAAGGGTCAGAAATCTCTGAAGGCGAAAAAGTACATGTTCAAGACCCGTATAGTTTCCGCTGTATTCCTCAAGTGCATGGAGCCAGCAAAGATGCGCTTCGTCATGTGCAGCAAGTAGTAAGTACGGAGATAAATTCGGTAACGGATAACCCAAATATTTTTGCAGAAGAAGACGAGATAATCAGTGGAGGAAATTTCCACGGTCAGCCATTGGCCTTGCCTTTGGATTACCTCTGTATGGCACTTTCTGAGTTGGGGAATATCTCGGAACGTCGTTTGTATTTACTCGTATCTGGACAAAGAAACTTGCCTGCGTTCTTGACACCAAATCCTGGTCTACATTCTGGATTTATGATTGTTCAATACCTTTCGGCCGGCATTGTGAGTCAGAATAAACAATACTGCACACCCGCGTCGGTCGATTCGATTGTAAGCAGCAATGGACAGGAAGACCATGTAAGTATGGGTGCCAATGCAGCAACCAAATGTTATAAGGTTTTATTAAATCTTGAGCGCATTCTTGCTTTGGAGTTGATGACCGCCGCTCAAGCACTGCATTTCAGAAGGCCGAGAAAAAGCTCTGAATTATTGGAGGCCTTTGTCGCTGATTTCAGAAAAAATGTTCCGCAAGTTGAGGACGATGTGGAGATGCATCTTTTGATTCGTCAGGCAGAATCTTTCCTTCGCACTTTGCAGGTTTAAAGAAGGCGTGTAAATTGCTCCAATGAACAAGCTACGTCCCTTATTCATTTTATCCTTCTTTATTTTATCCCTTGGAGCTAAGGCTCAAGAGTTTAAATCGGGCTTGGTACTTGGACTCACCGCCACACAGGTGGATGGAGATAATCTAAGTGGCTATAATAAGGTGGGTCCGCATTTAGGGATTTTCGTAGAACGCATGTTTGGTTCAAAGCTTGGTTTGCGGTCGGAGTTTTTATTTACCATCAAAGGGGCTAAGAATTACGTGGATATCGACAATATTGCAGATCCGCTAAAAACAGCCTTCTACTATGTGGAGGTACCCTTTTTGTTAAATTACCGAATCAAGAAATTTCAAATAGAAGCTGGACCATCTTTCGGAGTTCTGCTGTATGCCTTTAATAGCGACAAACTAGGAAAGTATACGACTACCTCTCGTTATAATCGCTTAGACTGGGAGATGAATTTGGGCGTATCCTACCGACTAAAACAAGATTTGCTTATCTATAGCCAGTTCTCCTATTCCTTAACCTGCATTGATGGGGCAAATTGTGGGCAGCTCTTTACTGCACCCAAACGACGTCCAGGCTACTTTCATAATAGTGTGAGTTTAGGTATTCGTAAATATTTCGGGTCGAATTAGCTTCTAACTTCCTTATATGCTTAGTATTCGCTTTATTTGCAACATTATTGCATTAAGCGAACATGCGTTTTTCGGGACTTCTTATTCTATTTCTTTTCCTTGGCCTGAGTAGCAGCGCCCAAAGCTTTGTTTTGCGGGGCAGGGTGGTAGACGAGCAAGGGAATGGATTATTAGGAGCGACCATCTATTTCCACGAAACCCTTCAAGGAACAAGCTCGAATGATTCGGGGTATTTCAGTCTAACTGGGCTGAACAAAGGAAACTACCATCTGCATATTACCTATGTCGGCTATCATGCCTATACCCAGCATATCCGAATAGGAGATTCTACGGCCTTTTTATTTGTTGAGCTTCATGCCTCCGACTTAGAATTGCATGAGGCAGTGATTGAAGACAATGCAATGAAACTGGAACAGCGGGATTATACGGTTTCTGTTCAAGTATTGGATGAAAAATCACTACAGCGCAATCAAGGTCCTACGCTGAGTAATGCTCTCGAGCAGCTGCCCGGAATAAATAGCATCAATATGGGTGTGTCGGTGAGCAAGCCAGTAATTCGCGGCATGTCGGGGAACCGTATTGTGGTGGCGGAGAATGGCATCAAGCAAGAAGGCCAGCAATGGGGAGGAGATCATGGATTGGAGATTGATCCCTTTAATGCCGAGCGCATCGAAATCATCAAAGGCCCTGCTTCTCTCTTGTATGGGTCGGATGCGATGGGTGGAGTCATCCATATCAAACAACCTTTAATACCCTTGAAAGGAACCCATGAAGCGAAGATGGCGGGCATCTATAAATCAGTGAATAATACCTTTGGAGGAACGGCTTCAGCGAGCGGGAACTCTGGGGGGTGGGTATATCGATTACGTGCTACCTGGCTCGAATATGGCGATTACCATGTTCCGGCTGATTCCTTCACTTATAACCGCTATACCTTGCCTATTGAAAATGAACGTTTGAAGAATACTGCAGGAAAGGAAAAACATATTGCAGGACAAATTGGAATCCACCGTAAATGGGGCTATTCGCGGATAAGCCTGAGCAATTTCCATCAAGAAATAGGGGTTTTCAGCGGTGCCATTGGTATTCCTCGGGCCTATAATTTAACGGATGATGGCAATACCCGAAACATCGATTTGCCCAATCAGCGCATCAATCACTTCAAAGTCATTTCCAATTCCAATATTCAGTTTGGTTCCAATTGGTTAGAGCTCGACCTCGGATATCAAATGAATCAGCGTAGGGAAAATTCTAGTCCGCATGCGCATGGACAACCACTCGGAACAAGCTCCTTGGCCCACGAACTCAACTTGAATACCACCAGCCTGAATGCCCGCTATTATCATGACCAAAAAAAGGGAAAAAGCACTTTAGGACTATCAGGGATTTATCAGCAACATCGATTTGCTGGCTATGAGTTTCTGCTGCCTAATTTTGAGCGGGCGGGAGCAGGTGTTTTTCTTTTTCATACGCACCATGTCAATCCCTTGCTCACTCTCAGCGGCGGACTGCGTTTAGATTATGGATGGACGCATATCCAATCACATACCCAGAAGAATTATGTCAATGGACTGGTCGTAGGTGAATCAGAAAGGGTGGCAGAGAATACGCGGGAATTTTTGAATTGGTCGGGAGCAGTTGGTCTATCGAAATACTTCAATCATGCCCTGAACTTGAAACTCAATCTGGGCAAAAGTTTTCGTATTCCTACCACCCAGGAACTTAGCGTGAATGGCGTGCATCACGGTTCTTTTCGTCATGAAAGAGGAGATGAAAGCCTGCATCCTGAGCAAGCCATTCAGTTTGATGCAGGACTGAGTTATGAAAGCAAATCGTGGTTTGTGAGTGTGAATCCTTTTGTGAACTATTTCCAGAACTATATCTACCTGCGACCTACGGCTCAATTTTCACCCTTGCCTGAAGCCGGACAAATTTTTCAATTCACAGAAGCCCAAGCATTGATGAGTGGAGGAGAGCTGAGTATCGAATACCATCCCATCAAAGCACTTCACCTAGAAAGTGGTTTTGAATATGTGTATGCCCAAAATTTAGAGGAGCAATTGCCACTGCCTTTTATTCCTCCAATTCAGCTAAAATCGGCGATTGAGCTAGAAGGCAATTGGGGCATTTTAAAGGAGGCTTATGTACGCTTTGCCTGGAACTGGGCCAATGCACAACAAAGAACCGACCGGAATGAGCGAGAAACTCCCGGCTATCACTTGATCCATTTGGGAATGGGAGCACAGTGTTTTGTGACAAAAAAATACGCTATTGATTTCTCCGTCAATATTCGGAATCTCTTTGATGTGGCCTATTATAATCACCTCTCACGCTGGCGCTATTTGAATTTGCCCGAGCCAGGAAGAAATGTAAATGTGTTGGTGAAGTTTCCGTTATGGTAGGTTGGTATCCCGATGGAGCGGGAGTTATCGGGAGGAACTTTAATATTGGAGCTTAAAACCGCAAAGTGGCATTTAAACGGATAGTCATGTTATTTAATGCCTAATTTCTTGGCAATACCGCTTGGTACCGCGCTTTTATGCAGCATGATATTGGCCGTTTTGTATAAAACATACGACTCAGAAGCATAGAGGTAACCATCGCAATCATTGCTCTTATTTCCCCAGGAATTTTTCACTTTATAGTAGAGTGTGCCGTTTTGATCTTTCACCATGCCGGTAATATGCATGCCGTGATCGTCTTGCGTTTCGTAATTATCAAAAGCCTCTTGACGGTTTTCTTGAGTGATTACCATTTGCGGAAGCGCATTATTGGTCAAGCTATCAATATCCCCTTTTCCATACGAATCCCATCCTTTTTCAGGAACGATGGCCACTCCATTTCTCCAGTCGAATCCTTTTTCGCTCACATCTGTTGCCCAAGCAAACGTATATCCCTTGTCGATGGCATTGGTCATGGTTTCACGTAAATCATTCAAAGGAACATTATAGCAAGATTGTGCAGACCAGTTATCAGGTACTTCCAATACAAAGGGTGCATAGAAGGGATGATGGGAGAAAGAAGTAATCACCACATAGTCATCTGGATTGATGTTCAAAGAGCTCATATAGCTTTTGGGGGTATAGGATTTTCCGTCTACCTCAAAATTTTCAGGGACGGCTCCCAAATACGCATTCAAGGCACCATTAAAGGCTGCCTTCCATACTGGGCTAAGAATTCCGTTTGGATTTTTCACAACCGCATCTACAATTCCTTTCAGCACATTATCCATTTCCCAGTGAACATGATTTTCGGGATCTACATTTTTTCCTGGATATGCCTTTTGTGGAACCATTCCGTAGTTCTTCATCACATAGAGGGCATCATGAAAAGCACCTCCCGCAGCAAAGGTTCCATTTCCATGCATGCGTACATATTTGTCCGCCTTATCCTGGTAGGCATGGCTCACCACAAACATTTCAGCTAGGTTGACTTCTTTCTTACTTTGACGAAGAATTTCCGATTCGAAAAAGGAGAGGGAAGAAAAACTCCAGCAGGTAGAGCTTCTATATTGATTATCGACCGCCGTTTTATCGTGGTCTTTGACTACCGTGAAAGTGATATTTCCATTTTCCTTATTTTTCAAAGTTTGTCCTTGCGCCAATGAGCTGGCTAAAACGCCAATGGCTAAGCAGGCAATGCTCCAAGTTTTATTCATCATGATGAGTATTTTTTATTCAGGGGGCAATATAAGAAGCCTCGAATGAGCCACCAAATGCCTATTGATGAGTATTTCTATTCCATCGATAGAAATTTATTTAGCAGGTTATCAGTTGTTTATCCTTTTATCTATGCTTACATGCAGCGCAACTCCAACCTTTACCCCCCTAGATGCCGTTTTAATAATAGTTTCGAATTCCCTTATAACTTATTGACTTAAAGCTCACTATGAGCCCAAAGAAGAAGTATGCGGTGCACTGCAGGGGAACTTTTTTGTTCAACGCCCAAGACCTTAAAAACAATGGGCCTTAAAAGTTTATGCTATGCACAAGTACATCTACCTCCTTCTGCTCATGGGCATCACGCTGAGTGCCCGAGCACAGAACTCCGCCGAAATTAAAGGCGTAGTTAAAGACTCCATCACTGGAGAAACCCTCATCTCTGCCAATGTTATTCTCCTCCAAGGGGGTGCCATGATTACAGGTACCTCTGCGGATTTGGATGGAGAATATTACCTCAGTGGCATCTCACCTGGAATCTATATTCTGCAAGTAAGCTATGCAAGCTACGGAACCCAGGAGCGTAAGGTTGATATCATTGGAGGAAAAGTTAACTATGTTAATTTTAGAATGGGAGGATCTGCCATTATTTTAGGAGATGGTGCCAAAGTTTTTGCAGCACCTCTTTTTGACACAATAGTTGATATAATTCCTACTTGTACATTCATATTGAATCCAAAAGACTTGATAAATATCCCAGTTCGCGATCCAATATCAATTGCTGCTTTATCTCCTTCTGTCGTGAGGACTGGAAATCAAATCAGTATTAAAGGAGCTCGTCCTTCTGCTACTGGCTATTATCTTGGAACAATGCCTTTGCTTTCTCGGCTGAATTTTTCTCCGCGTTCCCTTGCACAATTTAGTGTGGTGCTTGGAGGTGTGGCCCCTGAATACGGCGATTTTGTTGGTGGGGCTGTCGTTCAAAATTTAACTTCCGTTCAAACAAAACCTTATTTCTCGGCTGAGGTAATAAGCTCTAGCCTCTTTGATAAGTTCCACTATAACCGTGTTGACGTCAATTTTGGAGGGCCGCTTATCATGAAAAAAGTCAAGGACAAAAACTATAACCGCATGGTTCTGGGCTATCATATGAACTTTAACCTCTTCTATCAAAATGATCCCAACCCTTCCGGAATAGGAGTATGGCAGGTGAAGGAAGACCGTCTCAAAGAAATTGAACAAAACCCTATTCGTCAGTCTGCTTCAGGTACTGGCTATGTTCCAAATGCTGAATTTTTGGTGCAAGAGGACCTGGAAAAAGTGAAAGCGAGATCCAATGCGGATGCCACGGATTTTATGTGGCTTGGCAAGTTGGAATTTCGTCCCCTAACTAACCTTAGCATTGAGGCAGCAGCTATTGTAGACAGAAGTCAGGCGCGCATTGCTCCTTTCGGCAATCAACTACTGAATAGTGGCACAAATCCTATTCGCACCAATTGGACGGCCATCTCTTATATAAATATGGAGCATAATCTTTTGGCTTCTATGAAAGAAGAGGAAGTGAAACAGAAAAAGCTAAAACGACTTAAGTACAGTGTAAGTCTTCAGTACCAAGGTATTTGGAGTCGGACCGAAGATCCTAACCTAAAAGAGGATTATTTCCGCTATGGTTATGTTGGCAAGTACAATGCATACCGCGCACCCGTATATCAATTCCATGGAAATGAAGGAGCTTCTGGTAGCAGTAAGGCCGTAATTGTAGATGGCGATACTGTTTGGATCAAAAACTACTATGAACTCCAAGGTTTTTCCGATACGCTCATTACATTCGATAGAAGCGGAACAGCGAATCCGCTTTTGGCCAATTATTCAAGTGCCTATTTCGATTTAGCGCCTAAGGTGACGAACTTTAATCAAATCAGATCTGAAGGGGGAGCTGTTTTAAACGGGAATAACCCAATAGGTATCTATTCCAATATGTGGAATAATGTGGGAAGCGTATTGGTGGGTTCATCCATCAACTCTGGCGTAGGCCGCTCACAAACCGAGCAGTTCAGTTTGAATATGCAGGGAGAGATGACCAAGGGCATCCATACAGCCAAAGTGGGGCTTTATTTTGAACAACGTGTTTCTCGTTCCTATACGGTTAATGCCATGAATCTTTGGGGATTGATGTACCAAAGCGCCAATGAAGGGCTTCAACTCGATAAACAAAATCCGATACTTCACTATAATGAAATGGGTCAGTTTATGGATTCAGTTTCCTACCGTGAAGTGTTCAATGACAAACAGTCTATATTTTCCAAAAGACTCCGCCAAGCATTAATGGAGAAAGGAGCGACTGATCAGTATGGTCGTCCGATTACTCCCGAGTCATACGTGAATGTGCATGGCTTGAATCCGGATGATCTTTCTCTTGACCTTTTTACTGCGGATGAATTACTTGGAAGCGGTGGAAACAATCAATATGTTAGCTATTTTGGATATGATTATTTAGGCAAGAAAACCCGCAAAAACTTTGGGGTATCTGATTTCTTGGATGATCCAGAAAACCGTAATCTTGGTTCTTTTCGTCCGATTTATGCCGCGATGTACTTGCAAGATGTTATCGAGCTTAAAGACTTAATCTTTCGCCTTGGTGTTCGTATAGAACGTTTTGACGCGAATACACCCGTACTCAAAGATCCCTATTCACTCTATCCAGTGCGTCAGGCTTCTGAAGTAAGTAACTTGAATGGAAATGAGGTGAGCCACCCAAGCACCATTCGAAACGACTATTTGGTATACGTGAACGATGTCCAAAATCCAACGAAAATTGTTGGATACCGTCATGGTAGTGAATGGTATAATGAAGACGGATTGCGTATTACCGATCCAGGTCAAATTGCTCAAAAAACCACAAGCGGTACTATCCAACCTTATTTGGTAGATTCTAAAAACGAAAAATTAACGAGCGAGTCATTCAAAGCCTACCAAGCAAAAGTGATGGTTTTACCTCGTTTTTCCGTAGAGTTCCCAATCAATAGCCAAGCACGTTTCTTTGCCTATTACGATGTATTGGCACAAAGACCAAGCAATGTGTTCACTCCTTTGGATGACTATTATTTCTTAAAATATAACCCAACTAAAGTATTGAATAATCCGGATTTGAAACCACAAATCACCACCGACTATGAGATAGGCTTTCGTCAATTATTGACACGTTCTTCATCCATCAGTTTAACCGCTTCTTACCGCGAACAAAGAAACATGATTCAGCTGGTGCGGTATTACCAAGCATACCCGGTTTCTTATATTTCATATGGAAATATTGACTTGTCGACTATTAAGGGACTTCGTGCTGAATACCAACTACAACGCCGTCATTTCACCTTGAATGCGAGCTATTCTTTCCAAATTGCTGAAGGCACTGGTTCAGGAACAAGCTCCCAAGCCGGACTTATTTCTGCCGGACAGCCAAACTTGAGAAACCTTTTTCCATTGAGTTATGATGTGCGTCATAATGTTAAGATGATTTTCTTCCAAAACTTTGGAGCTGGTGAGGAGTATGAAGGACCTGTGGTTAGTGGAAAGAAAATCCTCGAGCATACTGGAATTGGAATTACTTTGAACGCCTTCTCAGGTCGTCCATACAGTGCCAATACCATCGCAACACCAGATGCACAATCAGGAATTGCTTCAAGGAGCCCATTAAAAGGAACACCATTTGGATCACGCTTGCCTTGGTCATTGTCAAATAACCTCAATATTCACCGTGATTTCCCAGTTGTTTTGGGAAAAAGAGGAAACCAAGAAATCAAAGGTTATTTCACGCTTACTGTATGGATGGAAAACTTCCTCAATATCCAAAACACGGAAGCAGTGCATGCGTATTCTGGTTCCGCTTCTTCGGATGGATATTTAAATTCTGCCAATGGTCAAAGCGCCATACAATCGGCCACCAATGCACAGAGTTTTGTGGATTTATACAATACTGCATTGGCAAATCCTGGCTATTATAGTGCACCAAGAACTACCCGGTTAAGCCTGCTACTTACGTTCTGATATATAACCGGATGAAGAAACCGCTCGCAAGGGCGGTTTTTTACTTTCTTGGATAAGGCAGCCAATTCATGCAGATTGCGGTCTATCAGTTAAACCTACCTACTTGAAAAGAATTGCCTTCTTCGTATTCCTTTTTGTCTTCACCACTTTGGCCAGGTCACAACCCTGTACGATACTCTCTGATACCGTAGTCTGCTTGAATGACTTTATCTCTTTTCAAGTTCAAACTTCGGGAAATATAGCATCGTATTCTTGGGATTTTGACAATGGACAAAGCTCCACTCAAGCAACCCCTTTTGTGAAATATACGACGAATGGCATCAAAAATATTCAGGTAATTATTATGTTTTCTGGCGGTGGCTCTTGCACTGCGACAACCGTTATTCAAGCGCATCCATTGCCTGTTGCTGCTTTTGGCATTAATTCATCCAGTAATTATTGTTTGAGTAGGAATATAGTTTGTATTGATGATCAATCGAAACCCGGCGCAACGGGTTCGGGCATTGTCAAACGAGTCGTGCTTTTTGGAGATGGATTTGCCGATATTTCCTTCAACCCGAATGGGAATAAGCAAGTATGCCACGGCTATAAAAAAGATGGGAAGTATACCCTAATTATGGAGGTAACCGATAGCAAAGGATGCATCAACCGCACCCAGCAGGATATCACCATTGTGCGCGACGCACGTGCTCTATACGGATATAATCTTTATGGAAATTGTGATACGGCCTCCTTATGCATGGTCAACCTGACACAATCGGATTCAAATAGCATGACTAAGTGGTATTGGGATTTCGGAAATGGAGTGATTGATTCTTCCCATTGGAACGGCAGCTGCATAGAATACCGCGATTCAGGGACATTTTCTCCGAGACTCATCATTCGTTCTACAAGCGGTTGTGCAGATACCTTTCAGCAAAATGGTCTGATTAATTTGAGCCCGATTAAGTTCGACGTCATCAAAGACAAATACACCGATTGCGTGGGTGCTACATGGACCTTCCAAGACAAAGGTCCGCTCAAAGACAAGTATTTCTGGTATTACCGTGATACGCTTGATAAAATCAGTCACCCGCTAGGACAAGGGAACCCTTTTTCTACCAGTGCTTTTGAGCCAGGGAAAAAGTATATCTCACTTACCATACATCGCGGAAAGTGTATCAGTACCTATTTATGGGATTCTGTTTTGGTGCGAGGACCTGTGGCTAAAGCTTCCATCCGCAATAAAACAATTTGCCTAAAAGGAGATACCACCTATTTCTGCGATGAAAGTAATTACCGAGGAACGGTGGGTATCAAGCGCCTCTGGGATTTTGGAGATAGATGGTGTGCTAGCTGCACCACAAATACTGCCGCAGGACTTAATGTCGGGTTGAATTGCCGCTATTCAGTGGATGTTTCGCCCAAGCATCTCTACCTCACCGATACCTGTTTTACGGCTAAGCTTAGCTTAATTGATACCGTCACGGGGTGTGATTGGGAAGAAACCTTTGGTATTCAAGTGGGGACGCCCAAAAAAGAGACTATCCAATTTTTGTATAATAACGACAAAGCATGTACAGGCCAGGCGGTAGACAGAACTTTTTCATTTAACCTGCAAGGCAATTGTTATAATTATCAAGTTCTTCCTGATTCTGCAGGACCCATCCCATGGCAGCCAAGCTTGCAAACATGGAAATACAATTCACTGAGTAACCCAAATGGCTTTGTAACAGTTGGACTCATCTTGGAAACGGGTCCGATAAAAGCATCTACCTGTCCGGGTATTACCATGAGTCCAGTTTGTCGGGATACGCTGTGGTATTCCAATTGGATCCATATCATCAATGAACCAGACCCTTTTTTTACCCTGAATAGCTCGCATGATTGTGCCCCTTTTCATGCTGAATTTGACTTGGCTGATACCAGCGATACCACCTTGGTGATGGCAATTTGGGACTGGGGAGATAGCACGAGTGATACCATTCAAGTTATTTCTGGAAATCTGATTCAGCAAAACTTTCAGCATACTTATGTGAAGAATGGTAAGTTTTCAGTGAAGCTGACCTTAATCAATAACCGAGGCTGTTCACGTGAGTCGGTTGAAGACCTTTCTGTTGGGCATGATAATAAGTTTGAATTTAAAGTAGAGCCTTGTTTGAATGAATGCCTCCTGTTTTCAGACTCTACCCAGTATTATGGCGATACCAATTATTATTGGACGAACCCAAACCGACTACTAAGTGGGAAGGAAAAAATGTGGTGGAGTTTTGGAGATGGAAGCACGGATACGGTAAGTCATCCAAGCAAGTGTTTTAATGATACCGGCAAATACCGTATCGAGCTTATTACTTTAGATAGTTCAGGCTGTTATGATACCTCTGTGGCGAATTTGGATATTGGAGGGATACGCGCGGGCATCCGAAGCAAGGATGTGATTCTTTGCTCGGAGATTATGCAGTTTTTTGATTCCTCCTTGAAGCTAAATGCCAATGCCAATGAAGGGATTCTCTCCTGGTATTGGGATTTTGGCGATGGAACGACACCGAGCTATTTAATGAATCCTTATCATTTTTATTCGGCCTTCGGGCAGTTTGAAGTGCGGCTGATCATCTATACCAATAGAGACTGTGTTGATACCATTTATAAGACCGTGGAAGTCGCAGGTCCTTTGCCCGCCTTTGAGTTTGTGACCGATTCTATTGGCTGTGTTCCTTTTGAGGTAGAGATGAAGAATGTATCCTCCCGAGTGAAAAATTGGATCTGGTATTTTGGTGATCCGGCAAATACTACTTTCCCGACCTTAACCGATAGCAATGTGCGCTTCGAATATACCAAGCCAGGCACTTATTACCTGCAATTATATGGCGCTGATAGCATCTATAATCCTGCAACCCAAAATAATCAATACTGTGCTTATACCTACCCAGATACAAGCTTACCAAGACAAATTGCCAGGAAGGTGATTGTGCTTCCGATACCGCCAGCTAATTTTGTGATGCCCGATACTATTTGTCAGGGTGTGGCATTTAATATTGAGGACAAAAGTGACACGAAGTATACCCAATATAACTGGGTGGTGGATGATGCGGATACCATTCGAAGTCAAAATAAAATTACTTCATATATCCTGTATGATACCGGCCATGTAATTTTCGATTATTTTCCGACTTATGTGCCTGGCCCGCAAGATCGAGCATGTTTTGACAGTGTCAGCAAGAAGATTCAGGTGGTTGGGCTTGAAGCAGATTTCGATTTTGACCCACGAAGCACGCCTCTGGAGAAATATTTCGATAACCTTTCAACGGGTGCTACTTTCTATCGCTGGAATTTTGGTCACCCGCAATCGGGAGCGGCCAATCGCTCGTCCGATTTTGAGCCGAAGCATCGCTATCATCCAGATCAGGGAACTTTTGAAATCTGCTTGGTTGCCGCCAATAAGTTTGGGTGTATCGATACCGTCTGCAAGGTGGTTGATTTGTCATACCCAACTAAGCTGTTTATTCCGAATGTCTTTACACCAGGAGATTTAGAAGGGATGAATGATGCCTTTGATATTGATATTCTTGGTGAGACAGCATACCACCTTCGGGTCTTTAATCGTTTTGGAGAATTGGTATTCGAGTCGGATACAGATGGAGAAGGAGTAGACCCTAATAACTGGGATGGTATGTTTAAAAATGGAGTGAAAGCCCCTGCTGGCGTGTATTATGTCATTTTCGACTACCAATTCTATTATTCGGAGGCTGTACGGTATACAGGAACGCTCACACTTATCCGTTGATAAGTGGGCCACACAGGAGCGAGTAGGAGATGCCTTATTGAGTACATTTGTTCTTCGACTTCGCTCAGGATGACGGGGCTTGGCCCTTTGACTTCGCTCAGGATGACGGAGCTTGAAGTTTGGATTTTTTTTAAATTATGTGGACACAAGTTGTTAAATACCGTTTCATCATAACCTTCGGCGCATTTGTGTTATGGATGTTGTTCTTCGATCAGAACAATATGATGGAACAGTACAAGCTACGTTCCCAGCTTAACGATTTGGTCGACGAAAAAGAGTATTACCAAAAGGAAATGCAAAAGGCCCAACAAGAGTATGATGAGCTTTTTACCAACCAAGAAAGCCTCGAGAAATTTGCCCGCGAGAAATACCTCATGAAGAAAGACGACGAGGATATTTTTGTGATTGTACCAGGGGAATAAGGGGCGAAAGGCTCAAAGCACAGGTTAAAGGTGGTTTCTTTGCGTTTATTTTAAAGAGAGCACACGATCGAGAAAATCCAGTTAATTCCCCACGCAAACCGCTCGAAGATACTCACAGCGGAGTTTTTTCTTTACAAGCCCCTCTTTCATACCCCACCAGAAAACTAAAAACTTCCACCTTCGCAAAAATAACTTAATTCGGACGCAGAAAAACTGAACTCTGAAAACTGGCTTCTGCCTTAATCCTTTTGAATCTTCAACTTCCCAGACTTCCATGCCTTAATAAACTGTGCCCAAGCAAAGGGGTTCATTAGGTTGATAGGAACCATTTGTCCGGTATAATAATATTTACCAGCTTCCTGACGGAGATAGTATTTGGAGTTGTCGGTGCCGTCCATTTCCATGGCATAGGCCAATTCGCGAATCGTTTCTGGGTCGAGACCAGCCAAGGGGCCTTCTTCACCGGGTACTTCCAGGTTCACAAAATAATGCTCAAAGAGTTCCTGGCTGATATAGGGCTTTACTATTGCTTCACCTAAAAAGAAGGTGTCTTGACTCATTGTCTGAATCATCGTGTATTTTTGACCGGTGAGTTCGTAAGGCACTACGTACTTTACAGCGCGATAGCCGATACAGCTGAATAAAAGGGTATCGGTCCTTTTTACCACTACAGCAAAAAAGCCTTGTTCGTTCGAAACTGTTCCCATCATGGTTCCTGCAATACGGATATTTACATCTGAAACGGCTTGCAGGCTGTCAGGAGTCACGATAATGCCTGTGAATTGAATGAGTTCATCCAAACGTTCTGCGCTATCGCTTTGAGCGGATGCGAGGGATGGCATCAAGAATAGGCTCAAGAGAGCAGAAAGTGTGAGGATGAATTTTTTCATGGATTTATTTCTTTATCTCAAAAAGCATGCTAGGCAGGATAAAACAGACCAAACAATACGGTAGCGGCAACAATAATAGGCGAAGGTACTTTGGTTAACATCACCAGCAATAAGGTAATGAAAAAAACCATGAAGTTGACACCAGTGGTTTCTACATCTTGAAAGAGCAAGTATGCCGCGGCCAAAACCAGACCTGCAGACACAGCTGTAATTCCATCAATTGCTTTTCTTACCAGGGGCATTTTTTTCATCTCATCCCAAATGGGAAAGAGAAAGAATATCATCAAAATACCCGGCAAGAAAATACCCACTGTTCCAATCAAACAGCCCAATAACTGTCCCATCACCCCCCAGTCCGACATAGCTTGTCCGTTTGCAAAGGTTGAGATACTGAATACTGGACCGGGCAAAGCCTGCAAGAGGCCAACACCCAATACAAAATCTTCAGCACCCATATATCCTTTAAAGGTCACGTACTGCTTGTACATCATGGGGATCAATACATTTCCTCCGCCAAAAACGATGGAACCATAGTGATAGGAGTTTTCGAAAAGTAAGACGGGTTTACTCTGTGTTATGTTACCAACGACTGCAGAAACTATCAGGATGCTGATGAATAAGACGAATATTTTCCAATTCGGACGAATCTTAGCTCGGTAAGCCGGAAATTCACCTTGGCTGGCACGGTGAGAGGCAATGGCACCGATACCCAGTAATATGGGAAAAATCAAGGGTGATCGAAAGAGGATAGCCCCAATGGTTCCCATTGCGTAGAGCGCCACATACAGGGTCTTCTTCTTAATCATCAAGAATACCTTAAAAGCAGCGGCAGCAATAAAAGCAACAGCCATTGGATGGATATAGCTCAAGAACTCCATGGAAATATTTTGAGCAGAGGTAAAATGCCAAATCACTACAAAGGCGGACATTAATAAGGTGGCAGGCAGTATCCATATCAAAAGCGCGGTAAACGCTAGGAGTGGACCACCTAATTGATAGCCCAAGCTGGTGATCATCTGGGTAGAGGTTGGTCCGGGAAGCATCTGGCAAAATGAATGCAACTCTAATAATTCAGCCTTGGTCAAATATTTCCGCTTGTCCACCATCTGTTTGATAATGGCATTCAGGTGTGCGCCAGGTCCGCCAAAACCCGTTATGGAAATGAAAAAAATTTCCTTCAGGTAAATGAAGCGCTTAATTTGCGAGACAGAATATGAGGGTACGGTCGACACAGGGTTTGGGCAAATTTAAAATAAAGCATCGTTTTGGCGATAGCTTGGTGATTTTTTTCATGCTATTCGTTGCATTAACCACATGGCAATCATGCAAAGAAGTGCCTACATCTGCAGAAAAGGTCTACCTCGACACGCTCTATTATAAGCTGAAAGGTAATGAGAAAGCCTTAAATATTGATGAGCAAACCTTGGTGCAGCGCAAGGAGTTGATTAGGAATGTTTGGATTCCTTCTCTTCAGGATACCATTCCTGATATTCGCAGCAGGATGGAAGATGAGTTGAGGGGAATGCTCACAGCCTATGATTATTACCTCGAAAGATATATGCTCTTTAATTCAGGCACCCGAATTCTTATGGAAGATTGGACAGCATTTAAGCAGGAAACAGACAATGATGAAATTGACCGAGAGACTTTCAAGAAGAAATTCAAGGAATTAGACGCCCGTATTGAAGAAAGCACAAATAATATTAGCGTTTTTGCACAGCCCATATATGAGCTAGAACCCATGTGGTTGCGGTATAAGCGCATGATGGCCTTTCGAGGTGTCGAGAATGAAATCGACGAATGAATCGAATAAAGGCAACCAAAAAATAGGCTAGGGAGTCTTAGCTATATGAATTAGGTAGAAACTGCTATCTAATACTATACTATTTAAACCTATCCCTATGAAAAAGCTATCTCTATTACTTTTTGTTTTTTTAGGATTGCTCCTGACCCAGTGTAAGAAAGAGAATCCCCATGTTTGGAATAATCCGAATCCTCCTACCGTTGGCGGAACTGGAGGCCATGGAATTACCTATTCCATTAATAAGGGTGCAGCAATTACCGTCGATGCTTTTGGAATTATTCAGGACGAACAAGGAAACCCCTTATCTGGCGTAACCATTACCCTAGGTGGCAAGGTGTATACGAGCAATGATTTAGGACAAGTAAAAATTTCGCAAGGTTCTGCATTTAAAGAAATTGCTTTTGTGAAGGCTGAGAAAGCTGGCTATTTTCCTGGTAGTCGAACTTTTATTCCTCAACCTAGTGTGAACCAATTTGAGATTCGCCTGATGCAAAAGGGAACACCCCAGTCTTTTCAAGCAGATAAGGGGGCCAAACTTACAAATGGCGAACTAGAAGTTGAAGTGGGAGAAGGCTTTATCGACGCTAGTGGAAAGGCTTATTCAGGACAAGTAAATGCCTTTGTGAGACATCTGGCCCCTACAGATCCAAATATACTGTCCATCATGCCTGGAGCATTGCGTGGCGCGGATGCCGGTGGTGAAAAAGTATTAGAAACCTATGGAATGCTGACCGTTGAGCTTGAAGGTTCTGCTGGACAAAAATTGCAGTTAGCAGAGAACAATCTTGCCACAATTAAAGCCGCTGTGCCGAGCACCTTACTTGCTGATGCGCCAAGCACCATTCCGCTTTGGCATTTTGATGAGGAAGCTGGCATATGGATGCACGATGGAGAAGCTAAATTAGAAAATGGAAGCTATATAGGCACGGTTACTCATTTTTCCACTTGGAATTATGATATACCTAATTCGCCAGCACGATTGATAGGTAAAGTAACTGGAGATGATGGATTGCCGATAGCTGGATTGTTTATTGATTTTACGCGCAATGATAGAAGACATTCAGGCGGTCGTCCGGATAACGAAGGGAATTTTGTTGCCCAGTTACCCTTGAATACAGATTTGACACTTAAAATCACCTTTCAAGGCCAGGTGGTTTATACCGAATCATTTAATACCGGAAGTAACCCAGAGTTTTCCAAAGAATACAAAATCCCAACCCCCCGGTTTGCAATGATTTCAGGGGTTGTTCTTGGCTGTAATGGTTCTATGCTTAGCTCTGGAACACTAATTACTGATACGTACGCTGCCGCTTCAATCATTGACGGCAAGTATAAATTTCGCTCATTGATTAAGGCCGGCAATACATTGAAGCTCACTGCCATCTATCTTTATGGTGGCATCTCTCAATCAAGAACGATAGAAATTAATCAAAGCGAGGTGGTAGTTCCTGCAATCGAACTCTGCCCAAATAATGGACAAACGGATGATTTTGAGTTTTTATTTACTATGAATGGAACCAATTATGCCATTGAAGGAGTGAAGAGCCTATTTGAGGATGATAGTATTATTAGTTTCATCGGAGGAATATCTGCCTTAGACTTTAGTACTGACAATGATTTCAGAATGAATTTTAATAAAATAGGCGATTGGAAAACGAAGAACCAGTTTAAGATTGGGGTAAATGGAAGAGATTGGAACGGTGGTCTCAGGTTTGATCTTGGCGATGGAATAAAATACTACGCTGACCATGTGTATGTGAACATTTTAAGCCGCAGTCCGTATCAAATTGACTTCTCTGGAACCATGAACTATTTTGATGAGAATACGAATACTACGAAATCGATTCAAGTCACAAATGGGAAGATTATCGAGAAATAATATAAAAAAAAAACAGCGGTCGCTCTGGTTGCCGTTTTTTTGTTTGCCCATTCTGAAATAATTGGTAAATTGTGCGTATGAAAAGAACATATTTATTTGCATTGATGCTGTGCAGTCTTATTATTGTCAGCTCATGTAAAAAAGATGATACAAGCGGAACTCCAGAACCTGCAGCTCCTACCTATGATGTAGTTGAATTAAGCACTGTTCATGGGAAAATGTATATCTGGTTATACGATCAAACGCCCTTGCATAAAGCAAACTTTTTGAAGCTCGCGAAAGAAGGCTTTTATGATGGAACCACATTCCACCGTTTAGTAAAACAATTTATTGCGCAAGGCGGAGATCCCAATTCGAAGGATTCTGATCCCTCAAATGATGGTCAAGGCGGACCTGGCTATACGATTCCAGCTGAAATTAAAGCGAATCTACGTCATGTTCGAGGAGCAATTGGCGCGGCAAGAGACAATAACCCAGAGAAAAGATCAAGTGGTTCTCAGTTTTATATCGTCTTAGCTGACAATTAAGATACTCAAGGCTTAGATGGAGGTTATACTGTTTTCGGACATGTTATTAAGGGCATCGATAATACCAATACAATGATGGGTGTTCCTTACGATAAAAAAGGTCGTCCACTAAACGATATCAAAATGACCATGAAAGTGCTAAGCTATACTACCGAAGCAGAAGTTTTGGCTGAATACGGATACACCATTCCAAAATAGACTTTATTTTTTTGCATAAAAAAAAGCCATCTCTTGCGGGATGGCTTTTCTCGTTTAATAAGGTATAGACCTAGAAACGCTCGAAAGCAGAAAAGAAGAAAGATGCTTCAATAGCTGCATTTTCGTCGCTGTCTGATCCATGAACAGCATTCGCTTCGATGGATTTAGCGTACAGATTACGGAGGGTACCAGGAGCTGCATCAGCTGGATTGGTAGCACCAATTAAGGTACGGAAATCGGCTACTGCATTGTCTTTTTCCAAGATAGCAGCAACGATTGGTCCGGAGGTCATAAAGCTAACCAAGTCTTTATAGAATGGACGCTCGCTGTGCACTGCATAAAATTCGCCGGCTTTTTTTTCGCTCAAGTGGAGGTATTTCATTCCACGAAGCTTGAAGCCATTGCTGATTATTAAATCCAAAATTTTTCCAGTATATCCGTTGGATACGGCATCTGGCTTAATCATGGTAAAGGTGATATTCGCTGACATCTCTTAAATTTTCGGCAAAACTATGATATAAAATTCGATTTAGCGACATTTGCAGCCAATCAATCCATAGCCGATTTGCAGGATATCAAAGATCTTTTTACCCTTCTCGATGAAAATCCGAAGGCCCGTATACTTATAACAACCCATCATAAGCCAGATGGAGATGCTTTAGGCTCTTCCCTTGGTCTATGGAAATTCCTTAAAAACCAAGGATTTGACGCTACAGTGGTGAGTCCTACCGATTATGGTGAGCACCTACAATGGATGCCAAATCAGGAGCATGTTGTCAATTTTGAGCAAGCTTTTACCAAATCAAAGGAACTCGTTGAAGCGGCCGACTACGTGTTTTGCCTTGATTTTAATGCCCTCCACCGCATTAATCAATTGGGGAATTTAATCCGTGATGCAAAGGCAAAAACCATCATGGTCGACCATCATCAAGAGCCAGAAGGCTTTGACGATTTCCGCCATTGGACCACGAAAACAACTTCCACGGCTCAGCTCGTGCATGAAATTATTGTTATGTGGAAAGGAGAGGAGGCTATAGATGCGGATATTGCTACCTGTCTCTATACCGGCATCATGACCGATACCGGCTCTTTCCGTTTTGACTCAGTGACCCCACATACCCACCGTACCATTGCTACCTTGATAGAAAAAGGAGCACAAGTATCAGATATTCATCAGAAGGTGCATGATAATTTCTCTTTCGAGCGCTTGCAGTTTATTGGGCATTGTTTGGCCCATAAATTGGAAGTAATACCCGAATTGAAAACAGCCGTGATGTCGGTAACCCGAGAAGAGTTAGTGCGCTATAAAATTCAAACAGGCGATACCGAAGGTTTGGTAAATTATGGATTGAGCATTCGAGGTATTGAATTTTCAGCCTTGTTTATTGATAGAACCAAATTGGTGAAGATTTCTTTTAGAGGTTCTGGTCATTTTCCCTGCAATGAATTCTCCCGCGACCATTTCAAAGGAGGTGGACATTATAATGCAGCAGGCGGACAATCTATTGAGCCACTCGAAGAGGCCGTTGCTCGATTCAAACGCACTCTTCCAGAATATAAAAAGTATCTTGCCAACGATTAATAGCACAATTAGACATATGAAAAAAAGTAACACTTTACTAGCAGGACTAATGTTATTCGCATTATTGTCTTGCTCGAATGGATCCTCGGTAAAAGCCGAAACGAATACAGAAGAAAATATGACAACAGGAGACACGACTACAACAGCATCAGGACTGAAAGTAGTATTTACAAAAAGAGGCGATGGAGTACAAGCCGTTGCTGGAAATGTAGTAAGCGTTCATTATGTAGGGAAACTACAAGATGGAACTGAGTTTGATAACTCGGTGAAAAGAGGAGAACCTATTGAATTCCCATTGGGACAAGGCATGGTAATTCCAGGTTGGGACGAAGGTATCGCGTTGATGCAAGTTGGTGATAAAGCTAGCTTGGTAATTCCACCAGCAATTGGGTATGGCGACCGCGATATGGGAACCATTCCTCCCAACTCTACGCTTTATTTTGATGTAGAATTGGTAGCGGTAAAAGAAGTTAAACAACCAAAACCTTTCGATATTGAAGGGAAGAAAGTAGAAAAGACACCAAGCGGGTTGCAATACGTGATGGTGGTAGAAAATCCTGACGGTGAGCAAGCATATGCAAATATGACTGCAGAAGTTGAGTATTCTTTGTATCTCGAAGACGGCACTATGGTTGATTCGAGCATTCCAAGAGGAACTCCTTTCAAATTCACTTTGGGAGCTGGTCAAGTTATTCCAGGCTGGGACGAAGGAATTCGTTTGATGCAAGTAGGGGAGAAAATGCGCCTCGTAGTTCCATCAAAATTGGGCTATGGTGATACTGGAGCAGGTGACGTAATTCCTCCAGGAGCTACTTTGATTTTTGACGTAGAATTATTGTCTGTAACACGATAATGAAAAAAAATGTGCTGATCACAGGGGGAGCCGGTTTTATCGGCTCCCACGTGGTGAGGCTCTTTGTAAACAAGTACCCTGAGTACATGATTTACAATTTAGATGCACTCACCTATGCGGGAAACCTTGCCAACCTAACGGATATTGAAAACGCTCCAAATTACCGTTTCATAAAGGCGGATATTCGCGATGCTGCGGCCATGATGCAAATCATGACTGAGAATAATATCGATAGCGTGATTCACCTTGCGGCAGAATCGCATGTAGACCGTTCGATCAGCGACCCAATGGCTTTTGTGGAGACGAATGTTATTGGAACAGTGAACTTACTCAACGCGGCTAAAACCCTTTGGAAAGACAAGATGGAAGGCAAACGCTTTTACCATGTGTCTACCGATGAGGTCTATGGCTCACTGGATGATGGCGGTTTCTTTTTGGAGACCACTTCCTATGATCCACAATCTCCGTATTCCGCTTCCAAAGCTTCTTCTGATCATTTTGTAAGAGCATATCGGAATACCTATAAATTACCCATAGTAATCAGCAACTGCTCGAATAACTATGGACCGAATCAGTTTCCAGAAAAACTTATTCCTTTGATGATTAATAATATCATCCAGAAAAAAGCCTTGCCTGTTTATGGCAAAGGAGAAAATATCCGTGACTGGCTCTATGTGATTGACCATGCCCGCGCAATCGATGTGGTTTTCCAAGATGGAGTAGAAGGCGAAACCTATAATATTGGCGGCTTCAATGAATGGAAGAATATCGATATCGTTCATACCGTATGTGCAATTATGGATAGAAAGTTGAACCGCTCTCAAGGCGAATCCGCTGAACTCATTACCTATGTTACCGACCGCGCCGGCCACGACCTTCGTTATGCTATCGACGCCAACAAAATAATGCAAGACCTCGGCTGGGAACCAAGCCTGCAATTTGAAGAAGGAATTGAGAAAACCATCGACTGGTATATAGCTAACGCTGAGTGGATGGAGGGAGTTACTTCTGGGGCGTATCAGGCGTATTACGCGGAGCATTATTCGTGAGCAGAAGCATGAATTTGAATACCACACCTTAGAGTAGAACAGAGCCTTTATGGTCTATGGTCTGTCTGTGTCTATGGTCTGTATCACTTATCGAAAGCCGTGGCTAAATACGCCCAGGCGGCTTGACAGAGTTCTTTGCAAAGAGCTTGGTTGGCAACAACGCTCGTGAGGAAAGGAAAGGCATTTTGCACAAGAGCAGATTGATCAGGGTCAATGGCCATGATGAAGCGAATTTCTTCGGATTGTTCGGCGAACTTTTCTTTTTCGGCCAGGTGCATAATGAACTGCTTATAGGAGCCCAATTCATTTTCTGCGTGCATTTCGATATGCGCAATTTTCATGCTATCGGCATGAATGGCCAGAAACACAATGTTTTTGCCAGTGGAGGTGGAGAGAGAAGCCGTATCCAAACAATACACCTTCCCTTGAACGGGTAGCGAAGGATTAATCATGTGCTGGGAATATAGGACTTTCTTCTATTATCACTTGGTGTCTGGAAAGATTTTACGCGGATTTAAAACTCCTTCGGGATCAAAGGCTTTTTTAATGGCCCGCATCAAATCGAGCTGGTGGGCAGGGAAGGGAATATCCATAAACTCCTTTTGAACCAAGCCAATACCATGTTCTCCGCTAATAGTTCCTCCGAGTTCTTTGCAGAGGGTAAATATTTCGCGAATTCCAGGGTTTAGTCCGGAGTTCCACGCTTCATCGCTCAGGTTTCCTTTGAGAATGTTTACGTGTAGATTGCCATCGCCAGCATGTCCGTAGCATACCGACTCAAATCCATAACGCGCACCAATTTCTTTTACGCCGCGTAAGAGTTTGGGTAGTTCAGCTCTAGGCACTACGGTATCTTCTTCTTTATAGACAGACTCGAGTTTGACCGTTTCGCCAATCGATCTTCGTATGCGCCACAAATGCTCCTTTTCATCGGCCGATTCAGCAAAGAGCACTTCTTCTACATCATGCTTTTCCAAGACCTGATTGATGGCTTCGCATTCGGCATAGAGGTAATCCATCACATTTCCATCTACTTCTATCAATAAATAAGCCTCTATTTCTTCTTTAAAGTTGAAATGAGTTTGCAAGCGACGAACGGAAATTTCCACTCCCCGCTTTTCCATAAATTCTAGTGCAGAAGGATTGAGTCCTTCGCGAAATACAGCGCCAACGGCCTCGCAGGCTTTTTCGGCATTCTCAAATTCAGCCAGCATCAAGAGATTATGCTTTGGTTTTGGTATAAGCTTAAATACGATGCAGGTAATGATGCCCAATGTTCCCTCGCTGCCAAGCATAAGTTGAGTAAGATTATAGCCCGTGGAATTTTTGAGGGTATTGGCACCGGTCCAGATGACTTCACCCATAGGCGTTACCACTTGCAAGTTGAGTACATAATCTCTGGTCACCCCATATTTGAGCGCTCTTGGTCCGCCGGAATTATGAGCGATATTTCCACCCAAAAAGCAGGAACCTTTGCTGGCAGGGTCGGGGGGATAGAAGAGTCCTTTTTCGGCCACCGCATCTTGGAAAACTTGGTTGATTACCCCTGGCTGAACGGTCGCTTGAAAATTACGGGTATCGATATCCAAAATTTTATTAAAGCGTTGCATGCTCATCACAATGCCTCCTTCCACGGGCAAGGCACCACCACTTAATCCAGTGCCGGCTCCACGTGGAGTTAATGCCACACGATTCGCTTGACAAAGCTTGACAATGGCCGCTACTTCTTCGACTGTGGCGGGAAGGACCACCGCTTCAGGAAAAAATTGCAAGTCTTCGGTATAGTCGTGGGAGTAGGGTTCCGTGCGTTCTCGGTCTAGAAGAATATATTCTTTGTCGAGGATGTTTTCTAATGCGGGGAGTATGCTTTTGATTGTGTTGAAATTGCTCATTGTTCTTGTGGCTCTTGCCTCTTTGAGTATATTTGGCCCAACAAAATAACACTTTTATGCAGTTTAGATGGATAGGTATACTTGCTTTCTTGCTTCTTGCTCCTTTAAGCGGTATCAGTCAGGCATTAAGTCTGGAGGATATATGGTTAACTGGAAAGTATAATAGCCAAGGTGCTCGTGGTTTTAGCGCCATGAATGATGGAGAAAGTTATGTGCAAATTGATGCGGATAAAGAGCGTAGACTCCTTGAAATCAATCGCTATTCCATCAAAGAAGGTAGCCGTTTAGAAACCTTAGTAAGCAATGCTGAACTTAACGATGTGGACAGTATTCGCTTAAATATAAGCTATTTCCAGTTTAGTGATGACGAAACCCATGTGATGTTCCTTACAGATATTCAATCCATTTACCGCCATTCCTATTCTGCCAAATTTCATGTGCTCGATCGCAAGTCGGGTAAGCTCTATCATTCGGAAAAGTCAGTGCGCTATGCCACCTTTTCGCCCGATGCGAAGAAGGTAGCTTATGTGTCGGAGAATAACCTCCATATCCTTGATCTTGAATCAGGCGAGGTAACGCAGGTAACAACAGACGGAAAGAATAATGCCATCATTAATGGTGCGGTTGACTGGGTATATGAAGAAGAATTTAGCATGGCCCGCGGTTTCGAATGGAGTCCGAATGGGAACTATATTGCCTACTACCGTTTTGATGAGTCAGGTGTAAAGGAGTTTTCCATGGAGGTTTATGGAAATCTATACCCCGAGAAAGAAGTATGGAAATACCCAAAGGCGGGAGAGGACAATTCGGTGGTGACGGTGCATACCTATTCCTTGAGGGCTAAGTCGAGTGTGACCTGCAATACCGGAGAAGAAACGGATATTTATCTACCACGAATCAAGTGGACGGACAAAGCCAATACCTTGAGTATTCAGCGTATGAATCGTTTGCAGAATCATTGGGAAATTTTGTTTGCTGATGCTGCTACAGGAAAAACCGAGGTGATTTATGAAGAACGCAATGCGGCCTATATTGATATTACTGATAATTTAGACTTTGAGAATGGTGGGTTTATCTTCAGCAGTGAACGCAGTGGATACAATCATCTATACCAGTATGATTATAAGAAAAAGGCACTGAAAGCCATTACTCAAGGGAATTGGGATATTGATTCTTATTATGGATATGATGCAAATATTGGGATGGTTTACTGCTCAGCTGCGAATGAAACAGCCATTCGCCGTACCCTCTATGCGGTAAATGTGAAGAATGGCAAAATGACCAAACTCTCTACGCAGGCAGGTTGGAATTCAGCCAGTTTCACCAAGGGCTTCAACTACTTTCTTCATACCTATAGCAATGCTACTACCCCAAATACCTATACGTTGCGTGACGCAAAAGGAAAACAATTGCGGGTATTGGAAGAGAATTTCATCTTGATAGAGAAATTGAAATCGGCAGGTATAGGAACCATGGAGTTTAGCACCCTTACCACCGATTCAGGAGTGGTTTTGAACTATTCCATCATCAAGCCGGCTGATTTTGATCCAGCCAAAAAGTATCCAGTATTGATGTACGTTTATGGCGGACCAGGTTCTCAAACAGTAAAAGACCAATGGGGTGGCTCCTATTATCTCTGGTTTAATTACCTCGCTCAGAACGGGTATATTGTTGTTTCTGTGGACAATAGAGGAACCGGCGCGCGTGGAGAAGCCTTTAAAAAAGCTACCTACCTGCAATTGGGCAAATACGAAATCGAAGACCAGATTGCAGCGGCTCAGGTATTTGGACGTATGTCGTTTGTTGATGAAACCCGCATGGGAATCTTCGGATGGAGCTTTGGAGGGTATATGGCCAGCTTAGGGATTTCGAAGGGCAATGAAACCTTCCGCTGTGCGGTGGCCGTTGCTCCGGTTACCAATTGGCGTTATTATGATAATATCTATACCGAACGTTTTATGCGCACGCCGCAAGAGAACGGAAAAAGTTATGATGATAATTCGCCCATTAATCATGTAGGCGACATTCGAGGAAAGTATCTCTTGGTTCATGGAACGGCGGATGATAACGTGCATTTCCAAAATTCTGTGGAGATGGTTGATGCCTTAGTCAGACGAAATGTGAAGTTCGATTCGGAGTTTTATCCCAATAAAAATCACGGAATTGGCGGCGGTGTGACCCGTTTGCACTTGTTTAACCGAATTAGTGATTACCTATTTACCAACCTCTAATTCCATTTGGAATTCAGGGAATTAAAACTAGTTTTACAAAATTAAGCACAATTTTTCGCACTATGAGTGAATCCACAAGGAAGCACCCGAAGGGGTTATACGTTCTCTTTTTCACAGAAATGTGGGAACGTTTTGGTTATTATCTTATGCTAGGAATTTTTTCCTTGTATATGTTAGACCACGCAGCAAATGGCGGAATGGGTTTTGACCCAGCAAAAAAATCAGATATTTACGGAACCTATTTGGGGCTCGTATATCTCACTCCTTTTATTGGAGGTTTGTTAGCCGATAGGATTTTAGGTTTTAGAAAATCCATTGTTATCGGGGGGCTCTTAATGGCTGCAGGCTATTTTGGACTTGCCTTGCCTGGCGAAGGAGTCTTTTACGGATCACTGCTTTTGATCATCCTCGGTAATGGATTTTTCAAACCGAATATTTCAGCCCTTTTAGGAAACCTTTATAATAAACCTCAATTCCTCGCCAATAAAGACGCTGGCTATAATATCTTCTATATGGGGATTAATATCGGCGCCTTCGTCTGTAATTTTGTTGCGGCTTATTTGCGTAATAATTACGGATGGGGTTGGGCTTTCGCGGCCGCTGGCGTAGGGATGCTCATTGGAGTTATTGTCTTCTTGTCGGGAACTAAGCATATTAAGGAAGCAGACGTTATCAGTCCAACTACCAAGGAAGATGTTCCATTGAGTAAAATTTTCAGTTATGTTTTGTTACCTGTTTTCGTTTTTGGTGTTTTAGGATGGTTAATTCCTGGAAACATATTTGGAACGGATGCAAACGATGCCTTCTTGATTGGGTGTATTCCGGTAATCGGCTATTATGCGTCGCTCTATATTCGAGCAAGTACAGAAGATAAACGGCCTATTGGAGCCTTATTGGCCATCTTTTTATGTGTGATTGTCTTTTGGGCAGTCTTCCATCAAAACGGAGATGCCTTAACGGTCTATGCTGAAGATTATACCGATAGAGAAATGAACGAATCGGTGACTTCTGTTGCAGAACCTTTGGGAATGACGCAAGAAATCCAGAACCATGAAAGTGTCCAATATACCGAGGGGCAATTCACGGAATACATGCATTCCTTGGAAGCGGAAAAACACAACTTAGATAGTTTAGGGAAAACCAATGAGGCAGATTCACTTGGGAAAGTAATTGGCATGCGTGAAGCATCTCGTTCCTATTTCAGCAATTTGCCAGCAGCACAAATGCCTGATCAGGGCAAGAGTATGATGCTCTATTCTACTGAACTTTATCAATCCATCAACCCTTTCTGGATCGTATTACTCACTCCAGTAGTTGTTGGATTCTTTGGATGGATGGCTTCCCGTGGTCGCAGAATATCTACCCCAACGAAAATTGCTATCGGACTTTTTGTTACTGGATTAAGCACATTGGTAATGGTTGGTGCGGTAACTTCTGTTCAGATGGATGATGCGAAAGCTTCTAGTTGGTGGTTGATTGCCTCCTATGGAGTGATTACTATAGGTGAACTTTGTTTATCGCCAATGGGACTATCCCTGGTTTCGAAGTTAAGTCCGCCGCGACTTACGGCTCTTTTAATGGGAGGCTGGTTTCTATCAACCGCTGTGGGAAACAAATTGTCGGGGATGATTTCCGGACTTTGGGAAGAATTTGGAAGCAATGAAAAGCATTATTTCTTCCTGATAAATTTTGCCGCTTGCATGGCTGCAACCGTTGCTTTGTTGCTTTTATTGAAGTGGCTGAAGGCGGTAATGAGAGAGAAGAACATTGATTAATATATACATATGAATGATACTGTAACAACACAGAAGGGGCATCCAGCCGGATTATATACGCTCTTTTTTACTGAAATGTGGGAACGTTTCAGCTACTATGGTATGCGGGCCTTGCTCGTTTTATACCTAACCTCTGAAGCTATCAAAGGGGGTTTTGGCCTAGAACGTTCCGACGCCTTAGAGATATATGGATTATTTACAGGCTTGGTATTCTTAACTCCTATTCTGGGTGGGTTTCTTGCCGACAAAGTTTTAGGCCAGCGAAAGGCAATCTATATTGGAGGCTTATTGATGGCCTTAGGTCAGTTTAGTTTAGCTGCTTCTGTAGCCTATACAGGTGAGATAGCTTCGAGTCAGCAGTTTTTACTCGATTTGGGTTTAGGCCTGCTTATTATGGGGAATGGCTTTTTTAAGCCGAATATTAGCACCATCGTAGGTTCTTTGTATGAAGCAAATGACCCAAGAAAAGATTCAGCATTCACCATTTTCTATATGGGAATCAACTTGGGCGCATTTTTCTCACCCCTTGTATGTGGAGCTTTAGGAATCAGTTTGGGTTGGGAATATGGTTTTGGATCTGCCGGTCTTGGCATGTTGCTTGGCATCGTATTTTTCTTTTTTAGAGCCCATACTTTAGGAGACGCCGGGTTTCCTCCCAACCGTGAAAAAGAAGGCGCGCGCCTTTCAATTCGAGATTATACAGAAGTGCTTCTATATGTTGCTGCTGTTATTGGTTTAGTTGTTGGCTTTTTAACAAGTTGGTCGTCTATTGCTGATGATATGCAAACCAATATTTTGATGACCTTGGCTGTTTTGGCCGTTGGTGGGTTGTCCTATACTGTATTTACTGGAACTACAGGCAAAGACCAATGGAGTCGTGTAGGTGTAATTCTCATTCTGAGCGTATTCAATATTTTCTTCTGGGCAGGCTTTGAGCAAGCTGGGGGTACTTTTAACCTCTTTGCTTCAGAAAATACCGACCGAATGATTGATTGGGCGAATTATGAAATACCCGCACCGTTTTTTCAATCGATTAATGCGATTGCTATTTTTGCCTTTGCACCGTTGTTTTCTATTCTTTGGCTACGACTATCTCGTATAGGTAAAAACCCAAATACCCCCGTAAAATTTGCCTTTGGACTTATACTCCTCGGTTTAGGCTTCGTGGTTATGAGTATGGCAAATAATGCCGCAAACGGAGGGAATTTAGTTTCTCCAATGTGGTTGGTTGGGGTTTACCTCATCCATACTTTTGGTGAACTCTGTTTGTCGCCTATCGGACTATCGATGGTTACGAAACTTGCCCCACAAAAGATTGTTTCCATTATGATGGGATTATGGTTTGCGAGTATGGCATTGGCCAATTATATGGCTGGTGTGCTCGAAAGTCTATTGCATGAATTACTACCAGATATGCCATTGTTCTACTTCTTGGTATTGACCTCTTGCTCTGCAGGATTCTTGCTCCTTATCTTATCTCCATGGCTCAAGAAAATGATGCGAGGTATCGATTAGCATTAGCCTAAATTTTATTCGAAAGCCCCCAAATACAACTTGTTTGGGGGCTTTTTATCGAAATAATAGTCCAAATTTGCAGTGGGATATGAAAGAAAAGAAGAAGTGGTATGCTGTTTATACTGCTCCAAAGGCAGAGAAAAAAGTAAGTACCCGCTTGTCGCAGCAGGGTATTGATCATTATCTCCCTACTCAAAAATTGCTCAAACAATGGAGTGATAGGAAGAAGTGGGTGGAGGAACCTTTGTTTCGTTCTTATCTATTTGTCCATATCGACGAAGCCCTCTACTATACAGTCTTGAATACCCACGGGGTCGTTAAATTCATCAGCTTCGGAGGAATTGCCGCGTCCATTCCTGATTACCAGATTGAAACTATCCGCCGTTTATTGATGGAATCAAGCGATATTGAAATTACCCAAGAGATTCTGGAGCCTGGCACGCCAATAGAGGTGACGGCCGGTCCGCTTATGGGAACCCTTGGCGAACTTATCTCCTTGCGCGGAGAAAAGCGTATTGCTGTAAAAATTCATACCTTAGACACTTCTGTGCTTATTAATATACCAGAGCAATATGTGGAGATTCTTACTGATACCCATAAATTAGCTTTGTTAGATTCATTGCGTACGCCTAAATTTGTGAAACGAACACGTGAGCTGGGATAAATTATTTACTTTTTCGAAAAGTCATGCACCACGCTGGTTGGTATTGTCGATCGACCTTATCATATGCATGGCGGCCTTCTTTTTGGCCTATATCCTTCGTTTTAATTTTCAAATTGGCGTAGAAGAAGTACACCAGGCCTTACGTTTGGCTCCCTTGGTATTGATTATTCGCTTCGTGAGCTTTTATTTCACCAAAACATATGCGGGTATCGTTCGCTATACAGGAACGCAGGATGCAGTGCGAATATTTATTGCACTTACTTCGGGTACCATTGTTTTGATCATTGCCAATTTGGCGAATTTCATTGCCTCCGGTGAGGTAATGATTCCTTCCTCTATTATCATTATAGATTATTTGGTTTGTATGATTGCCATGACTTCCAGTCGCTTGGCGTATAAAATCTTGTACCAACAGATTCGAAGCGAAACACCAAAGAAAACCAATGTGGTAGTATATGGTGCCGGTCAATCAGGGATCATCACCAAAAGAACGCTCGATCAAGACAATAAAGTCAATTATAAGGTTATTGCTTTTGTGGATGACAGTTCGGAGAAGTCAGGAAAACGAATTGATGGGGTGCCCATCTTTGGCGGGAATGAGTTGCGTAATGTGATTGAACGGAATAAGGTGGATGAATTGGTTATATCCATCCAGAATATTTCGAAGTCGCGTAAACGGGATATCATTGAGACTTGTTTGAGCTATGATATCAAGGTGAAAAATGTGCCCCCAGTGGAACGTTGGATCAATGGAGAGCTCAACTACCGTCAGATTAAGAAGGTTAATATCGAAGACCTTCTTGAGCGAGACCCCATTCTATTGGATAAGGTGGCCATGAGTAATATCCTTCGAGGTAAGGTGGTGCTTGTAACCGGTGCTGCCGGATCTATTGGAAGTGAGATTGCGCGTCAGGTACTTTCCTTCTACCCGAAGAAAATCATTCTACTCGACCAAGCGGAAACTCCTTTGTATGAGTTAGAGAAAGAGCTTTTTGAGAAATTCCGTCATAATAAAGACATTCTAAATAGCTTTGAGATATGTGTGGGCGATATTAAAAACGTCAACAAACTTCGTCGCTTATTTGAGAAGAATCGTCCTAATGTGGTATTCCACGCGGCAGCCTATAAGCATGTTCCTTTGATGGAGCATAACCCAACAGCAGCGGTTGCTACCAATGTATTGGGTACCAAAATCTTGGCGGATACAGCGGTTGAATTTGAGACGGAGCGTTTTGTAATGGTTTCAACCGATAAGGCTGTTAACCCAACCAATGTGATGGGTGCTTCCAAACGTATTGCCGAGATTTATGTGCAATCATTAAGTTATAGCCATATCAATACAGCCACCAAGTTTATCACTACGCGCTTTGGTAATGTATTAGGTTCCAATGGTTCGGTGATTCCTCATTTCCGCAAGCAGATTGCCGATGGAGGCCCGATTACCGTTACCCACCCGGAGATTACCCGTTATTTCATGACCATCCCAGAAGCCTGTCAGCTTGTTCTTGAAGCAGGGAATATGGGTGAAGGAGGGGAGATATACCTCTTCGATATGGGGCAGCCTGTGCGAATTGTGGACTTAGCGAAGAAGATGATCAAGCTGAGCGGATTAAGCTTGGGCAAGGACATTCAAATCGAGTATATCGGATTACGTCCGGGAGAGAAAATTGCAGAGGAGCTATTGGCCGATTCGGAGAATACGAGCTCTACGCATCATCCAAAAATTACCATTGCGAAGATCAAGCCATTCGAATATAGGATGGTTTCTGAGGTAATCAACGAGCTCATCACACTCTTGGCCGATGAGGACAATGAAGACATTGTTCGGAAGATGAAACAGATTGTTCCTGAATTCATTAGCAACAATTCCATCTACGAGGCCCTCGACGGGCTGAAAATAAGCTAAAACCCCGTTTCTGTGGATAAGCCAATTTCCCCTGTCAAAGGCGTGGAGATTTCGCATCTGTTTATATCTGAATTTCAAGGATTAACGCTCCTTATTTTGAATTATTTTAAATTAAGAATTTGTTAAGTGATTTTCTATCCAACTTGGCAAAAGGAATATATCTTTGCCGCGATTCAAGGGGAAACCATGCCCTTTTGAAGCCTTAAAAAAATGAACAAAAGATTTAGCTTAGCAATGCTCGAAAAACCTGTTCACTCCATGCTCCGGTCAATCTTGGTGATGGGGATCTTCGTGTCTAGCCTTATGCCTGCCTCTGCGCAAGACGTAGCGAATGGGAAAACCCTTTTTGAAGGAAATTGTACTTCCTGTCATGCCATTCATGATAAATTGATCGGACCGGCTTTGGCAGGAGTAACAGAACGCAGACAAGAAGCCTGGTTGCTCAAATGGGTTCGTAACTCGACCGCCATGATCAAGTCAGGGGATCCGACTGCCGTGAAGTTGTTTGAAGACAATAACAAGTCGATTATGACTTCCTTTGAGAATTTCTCAGATGACGACATCAAGGATGTATTAGCGTACATTAAAGAAGAAAGTGCCAATGCTCCTGTGGTAGCAACCGAAGGGCCTGCAGCTGGAACAGAAACAGGAGGAGCAAGTAATGCGGGAGGTTCTGGTATGACAGGAACAACAACAACCGTTTTATTAATTTTGGCGGGTATCCTGCTTTTATCATCCGTTTTGCTTTACCGCATCAATGGATTCTTGAAGCAACTTATCGCTAAAAAGTTCCCAGAACGTCAAGAAGAAGCACAGGCTACTTGGTATAATAGCACGTTTAGCCCATGGATGCGTTCCTTGAACCCAACCATTGCATCTGTGGTAGTGATATCAGCCTTTATGGCCGCCTTTGGTGGTTGGTTCTTTGTGTATGCCAATACAGAAATTGGAGTTCAACAAGGATATGCGCCTACGCAACCAATCAACTTCTCGCATAAGATTCACGCTGGCGATTTTAAAATCGACTGTAAATACTGTCACTCTTCTGTAGAGGTAAGTAAGCAAGCGAGCATTCCTGCAGTATCCACCTGTATGAACTGCCACTCGTATATCGATGCAAGCAAGAAATACAACGGACAAGTATCTCCAGAGATTCAAAAAGTCCGCACGGCCTACGAAACAAATACCCCAATCAAATGGGTGAGAATACATAACCTTCCAGATCATGCTTATTTCAATCACTCGCAGCACGTAAGTGTTGGTAAGGTAGAATGTCAAGCATGTCACGGCCCGATTGAAACCATGGATAAAGTTGCACAGCACGCAAGCCTTCAAATGGGCTGGTGTATTAACTGTCACCGTGAATCAAAAGTAGACGTTGGTAACAATGAATACTATGAACAATTGCATGCCGATTTGGAAAAACGTGGTAAACGAAGCATTACAGTCGCTCATAATGGCGGTTTGGAATGTAGTAAATGCCATTATTAATTAATCCTCAAACGAATATCAGCAAGACAACTGATGGAAAATAAAACGCAATACTGGAAAGGAACAGAGGAACTCAATAGAGATCCTGAATTTGTTCAACTTTCCAAAAATGAATTTGCAGAAGGACTTCCCTTAGAAGAGGTTTTAAGCGAAAATGACCTTAACCTTTCTTCCAATCGCCGCGACTTCCTGAAATATTTTGGATTCAGCGTTTCGGCAGTGGCCTTGGCAGCTTGTAATAAGGCGCCAGTGAAAAACGTAATCCCTTACGTGGTTCAGCCAGAAGAAATTACTCCAGGCATTCCTAATTACTACGCGTCTACTTATAAGAATACGCCAGTAGTAGTTAAAACCCGCGAGGGTCGTCCAATTAAGTTGGAAGGAAATAGCAAGTCTACCGTAACCCAAGGTGGACTGGATGCAGCAGGTCAGGCAAGTGTGGTTAGTTTGTATGATAGCAAACGTTTGCCTTTGCCATTGAAGAATGGAGAACGTAGCAAATGGACAACTGTCGATAAAGAAATCAAAGCAAAACTTGCTGAGGTGAATGCCAAAGGAGCTGCCATTCGTTTGGTAAGTGGTCCGATTAGCGGTCCTGCTACCTTATCCGTCATCAATGAATTCAAAACAGCTTACCCTACCACAAAACATGTGGTATATGAAGGGGTAAGTTATGATGGGATTTATTCTGCCAATGAAATGTGCTTTGGAAAAGCCGTGATTCCTACGTATAAATTCGGTAATGCCGATGTTATTGTAAGTTTTGGAGCTGACTTCCTTGGTACCTGGTTGAATACCCTTCAATATACCAGAGAATACACCACCAAACGTATTCCTACCAAGGAAAACCCAGTAATGTCGCGTCATATTCAGTTTGAAGGCTCTATGTCTTTGACCGGAACAAACGCTGATTACCGTTTCCCATTACGTCCTTCTCAAGAAGGCCAAGCATTGATGTCTTTATACAATGCATTGGCTAAAAACATGGGATTGACGGAATTGGCTACGCCTACGAAATTAGAAGTGGCGGGTAATGGGGTAGAGGAAAGCGCGAAAGTATTGCTAAAGGCTAAAGGAAAATCTTTGGTACTCAGCGGATCGAATGATCCTTATATTCAGTCTTTGGTGAACCAAATCAATTTGATATTGGGTAATTACGGACAAACCATCGACCTCGATAACTATTACCTACAAAGAGGAGGAGAAGTTTCCTTCCCTGAGTTTGTAAAAGAAGCAGGTTCTTTGGGCGCAGTGATATTCTTGAATACCAATCCGGTATTTGATACCGCTGCTGGCGAACAACTGAAAGCGGCTTTGGGAAAAGTTAGCTTGACTGTTTCTACTGCGTATTATGCAGATGAGACTGCGAGCCTATGTCAGTATGTAGCTCCAAACAACCATTTCTTGGAAAGCTGGAACTTGACTGAAGTAAGCCGTGGAAAATACTCTTTCACACAGCCTACGATTTCCCCAGTATTTGAGACCCGTCAGGCAGAAAACAGCTTGGCCATCTGGTCGAATAATGCGGAGATTACCAATAACGAGTTTAACTACTACGAGTATCTCCGCAGCTATGCGAAAGCCAATATCTTCAATCAATCAGGAGCGACAAACTTCGATGCTTGGTGGAATGAGTCTTTGCATAATGGTATATATGATTTGCCAGAGCTAAGCGCACAAGTTCCTTCGAACAACCTGTTAGCTAGCGATTTGGTGTCAAAAATAAATATCACTGTGGGAACCAATGATTTGATTCTCTATACCAAAATAGGTATGGGTGATGGATCAGATAGCAATAACCCATGGTTACAAGAAGTTCCAGATCCAGTTACTAAAGTTACTTGGGATAATTACCTCGCCGTATCGAAATACGATGCAGACGAGATGGGTATCAAGCAAGGTTCATTGGTAAGCATCAGCAATGGAACAGCAACAGTGGAGAAGGTTCCAGTTTTGGTTCAACCAGGACAAGCACGTGGATCTTTTGCCATCGCATTGGGCTATGGACGTACCCACGGAGTAAAAGAAACGATTGGTATCAATATGTTCCCATTTGTGGGCATGGTGAACGGAACCGCCTCTTATACCGTAGCGAACGTAATCATCACCAAAATGGATGGGGAGTATGAACTAGCACAAACACAAACCCATCATTCGATTGAAGGACGTGATATCGTGCGCGAAGCTTCCCTTGCAGAATTTACCAAAGATGCTGGCGCAGCCAACGAAGATCAGTTGGGCAAACAGCGCAATGAAGAAGGTAAACTCTTCAACCTTTGGAAAGAGTTCGACTATAAAGGACATAAATGGGGCTTAGCGATCGACATGAACGCGTGTACCGGATGTTCTGCTTGTGTGGTAGCTTGTTCTTTGGAAAACAACGTTCCGGTTGTAGGCCGCGACGAGGTGAGAAGAAGACGTGAAATGCACTGGATTCGTATCGATCGCTACTATGCGTTCCGTACCGAAAGCAATGCTTACGTTACCAAAGAAGACGAGTATAATGAGATGGGCGACCATCAAAACGTAAAAGCGGTCCATCAGCCAATGATGTGTCAGCATTGCGATAACGCTCCATGTGAAACCGTTTGTCCGGTACTTGCAACCACGCATAGTTCTGAAGGACTAAACCAAATGACATATAACCGTTGTATTGGTACCAAGTATTGCGCGAATAACTGTCCTTATAAAGTACGTCGCTTTAACTGGTTCCGTTATAACGACAATGATAATTTCAACTACTACATGAACAACGACCTCGGTAAGATGGTCATCAATCCTGATGTTACCGTTCGCACCCGTGGGGTAATGGAGAAATGCTCCATGTGTGTTCAACGTATTCAAGCAGGAAAGCTGAATGCGAAGTTAGAAGGAAGAAAAGTCAAAGACGGAGACATTATCCCAGCCTGTGCACAAACATGCCCAGCAGGAGCGATTGTATTCGGCGATATGAACGATGAGACCAGCCGCATTTCGAAAGAATTCGCGAACGAAAGGGCTTATCAAGTATTGGAAGAAATTGACGTGAAGCCATCTGTACGTTATTTGACGAAAATCAGAAACGTAGAAGTAACAAATGAAACCACTACTCAACATTAATAAACAGAGAAAATGAGTTACGAATCTCCGATAAGAGAACCCCTAATAACGGGGGGTAAAACCGCCGGTGATGTTACGGCCGACATCTGCCGTCCTCTGGAAGGCAAAACCACGAAGCTATGGTGGTTAGGTTTTATACTAGCTGTTATATGCCTATGCATCCTAGTTTATACCTTAGCAATAACCAGCTTCCGTGGTTTGGGTATGTGGGGTATCAATAAAACTGTAGGTTGGGCTTGGGACATCACAAACTTTGTATGGTGGGTTGGTATTGGTCACGCCGGTACCTTGATTTCAGCCATCTTATTATTGTTCCGCCAAAAATGGAGGATGTCTATTAACCGTTCAGCAGAAGCGATGACCATCTTCGCGGTAATGTGTGCGGCGATATTCCCTTTGTTCCACATGGGACGTGTATGGATAGGACCTATCTGGGCTCTTCCATTGCCAAACGCTCTTGGATCATTATGGGTAAACTTTCACTCCCCATTGCTTTGGGACGTATTTGCAATCTCGACTTATTTCTCTGTATCATTACTGTTTTGGTACTTGGGCATGATTCCAGATTTGGCCACCATTCGTGACCGTGCAAAAACCCCTATTCGCAAGTTTATGTACCGTTTCTTCTCTATGGGATGGAATGGATCAGCAAGAACTTGGGCACGTTATGAAGTGGTTTCCTTGATCTTGGCGGGTATTTCTACTCCGCTTGTTCTCTCGGTTCACACGATTGTATCTATGGACTTCGCGACCTCGGTAATTCCGGGATGGCATACCACGATCTTCCCGCCGTATTTTGTTGCGGGTGCGATCTTCTCCGGTTTTGGTATGGTATTGACCCTCTTGATTATCGCCCGTAAAGTCTTGAAGCTTGAATCATATATTACTATTGGTCACTTGGACGCTATGTGTCGCGTTATCTTATTAACCGGTTCAATGGTAGGTTTGGCCTATATCACTGAGTTCTTTATTGCTTGGTATTCTGGAGTAGAATATGAGCGTTATGCCTTCTTAAACCGTATGACTGGTCCGTACTGGTGGGCATACTGGTCGATGATGACGTGTAACGTGATTTCTCCTCAGTTGTTCTGGGTGAAAAAATGGAGACGTAATCCGAACTTTATTTTCTTCATGTCGATCATTGTAAATATCGGTATGTGGTTCGAACGTTTCGTAATTATTGTTACCTCATTGCATAGAGATTATCTCCCATCTTCATGGGTAATGTATTCTCCAACCCCAACAGAGATTGGAATCTTTGTAGGAACCTTCGGTTTGTTCTTTACCTTCTTCTTCTTGTTTGCCCGCTTCTTGCCGGTAATCAATATGGCTGAGGTGAAGTCGATACTACCTCATAAACCCCATGCAGATTCGCATGAGGAAGTTCATACACCGGAAATGGTTACTCAATAATTCAGGGAAACATGGCAAGCAAGAATAAAAAATATATCTACGGAATTTTCGATGATGCAGGTTCCGTGATTGATTCTGTCAAGAAACTTCGCTCACAAGGCGTGGAGATTCACGATTGTTATACTCCATTCCCCGTTCACGGATTGGAAGCAGCAATGGGCATTAAACGTTCAAACCTCACCATTGGGGCCTTTATTTGTGGCTCTATTGGGTGTTTGACCGCCATTGTATTTCAATTGTACGTGATGGTAGGCGATTGGCCTATGATCATTGGAGGAAAACCAAATGACGGCTATTATCCATCCTTTATTCCGGTGACTTTTGAGTTAACGATCCTGTTTACCGCCTTTGGAATGGCTATTCTTTTCTTTATCCGCACCAAAATGGTTCACGGAAAGGTGGAAGACCTCGTTGATCTTCGCCAAACTGACGACCTTTTTGTCGTAGCTATTGAAGAGAAAAGCAGTCATTTTGATAAAGAAGCTATTAATCGCACCCTCATTGCTGAAGGGGCTTTGGAAATCAGAGAAAGGGAATACAATAAATGAAAACCATCAATAAAGTAGTTTACCTGTTGGCCTTTTCTGCTGTAGCAAGCTTGGTAGCTTGTACCAGTGGAGGAGAAGATCCCGGGGTGGAATACGCACCGGATATGTACGTATCAAAAGGATACGAACCAATGAGCCAACTCCGTGATCAAGAAAGAAGCATCGTCTTCCAGGATACCACCCTGTTCATTAATGCCGATGGCAAAACCATGCGTGATCCGGTGAAAAATACCATCTCTCGTGGAAATTTGGATCGCTATTTTCCATACGAACCAAATAGCGCCGACGAGAAAGATCGTGCTGGCCGCGATTTGAAAAACCCGCTCGCTTTGACGCAAGCCAACTTGGAAAAAGGACGCCATTACTACACTATCAACTGCCAAGCTTGTCATGGCGAAAAGGGACTAGGAGACGGACTAGTAGCCGCGAAATATCCGCCTAACTATATTCCTTCTTATAAGTCAGACCGTATCAAGAATCTGGCAGATGGTTCTATATACTATGTTATAAACCATGGATGGAACTTCATGGGTGCGTACGGAAAGGTGTTAAATCCTGAAGCACGCTGGCAAGTAGTTCATTATGTTAATTATTTGGAGCAAAATTAATCGAAGATAGATGGCACACACAGAAACAGTACATCTTACTGAAGAGAGATATTCGATGACAAGCAGAACAAGAAATATCTTGTTTGCATTGATCGGAATCGGGTTGATTCTTACAATCATTGGAATCTTCCAAGTGAAAGGAGCCGGAGTAGAGCACGCATCAGAGCATGCCGCCTTGGTTTCAAATGGCCATGAAACAGATATTGAAGCTGGACATCATGGTCCTACATGGATGACCCGTGTATGGGCTAACTTGCTATTGAATAGCTGGTATACCTTTATTATTGCCGTTTGTGGAGTATTCTTCATCGCTGTAAATTATGCAGCAAACGCAGGTTGGGCAGCAGGTCTTAAACGTATCCCCGAAGCTTTTGGAGCCTACCTTCCAGTAGGAGGAGCTTTATTGCTTATTATCGTCATATTTGGTGGGAAAGATTTATACCACTGGATGCAGGACGGTATCATGGACCCAGAATCGGCCAATTACGATTCGTTACTTGCCGATAAGAGTTGGTTCTTGAATAGCGAGTTTATGTACGGAGTGATGCCTTTTTTGGTTGTCGTTTTCTACTTATTCCATCGCCTATTTAGAAAGTTCTCTCTGTCAGAAGACAAAGAAGGAGGAGTTACCTATTTCAAAAAATCGGTCGCATTCTCTGGAGCATTTATCTTCATCTTCGCTTTCGGATTCTCAATCATGTCTTGGTTATTAATCATGTCGATTGATTCTCATTGGTTCTCTACCATCTATGCGATCTATAACTTTGCAGTGAGCTTTGTTTGTGGCATGACGGTAATAGCCATGATTACCTTGTTCTTGAAAAATCAAGGCTACCTGAGCTTTATCAATAAAGAGCATATTCATGATTTGGGTAAGTTCATGTTCGCCTTCACCATTTTCTGGACCTATATCTGGATATCTCAATACCTGCTAATCTGGTATGCGAATATTCCTGAAGAGTCTGCTTATTTCTATGAGCGTTTGGATGGCAATAGCGGCATGTTCGAATTCCAATTCTGGGCGAACCTTTTCCTTTGCTTCGCTATTCCTTTCTTAGGATTGATGACGCGTAATTCGAAAAGAAATGCCTCTTGGTTGTATATCATGGGAACAATCATTCTTGTGGGTCATTGGAATGATCTTTACCTATTGATCATGCCAGGAACAGCAGGAGAGCTTGCTAGCATTGGAATCCTAGAAATTGGAATGCCAATCTTCTTTGTAGGCTTATTCTTATTCGTCGTATTAAAAGCGTTTGAGAAAGCTCCTACCTTCCCATTGCAGCATCCATACTTGGAAGAATGTGTACATCATGATGTAGGTCCTTAGGATTTATACCATACGATATTACAAGCCCGGGGATTAATTTCTTCGGGTTTTTTTATGGATGGAGGTGCCTTGACTTTTAGGGTGGGGAGGCCTTTGGCGTGCGGAGTAGCTTTAGGCTTGAAGGGTGGGGAGCCTCCTTCGGGGCTTGAAGGGTGGGGAGTAGCCTTGAGGCTTTTAGGGTGGGGAGGCCTTTGGCGTGCGGAGTAGCTTTAGGCTTGAAGGGTGGGGAGCCTCCTTCGGGGCTTGTTGGGTGCGGAGTAGCCTTGAGGTTTGAAGGGTGGGGAGGCCTTTGGCGTGCAGAGTAGCTTTAGGCTTGAAGGGTGGGGA